>Ga0075426_10000358_pt1 | contig 31201 bp, 30 predicted proteins | sample SoiMethybrSBSTD5_FD_75304 | JGI IMG/M metagenome (GOLD analysis project Ga0075426, IMG submission 75304) | Bulk soil microbial communities from a Populus tree surrounding site in Tennessee, USA - Soil MetaG P. TD hybrid SBSTD5 | ecosystem: Environmental > Terrestrial > Soil > Tree plantation... | reverse complement strand
GACGCTCGCCGGCGCCGCCGCGCCGAGCGAGACGTGCTCGAAGCGGAGCTTCCGCAGCATGATCGCCACGTCGCCGCGCCGGAACTGAAGGCGCTCGATATTCACCTGCCCAAGTCGCAAGCCGAAGGGCAGCGCCGGCAAGCTCGCGGGCGGCGCGCCGGCCGGTTGCACCTCGAGCTCGAGCGCGCCCAGGGTGAGCGGCTCGACGACCAGCCGGCCGCCGAGCGCCGCGGCGAGGTGCGCATGGCCGCCGAGCTCGCGCGCCTCGACGCGCGTGCCCTGCGAGGCGAAGCGCACTCGATCGATCGTCACGACGCTCGCGAGCGTGCCGCGCGCGCCTTCGAGCTCGAGCGCGCCGCCGGAAGCCTGCACGGCGTGCGCGAGCGCCCAGCGCAAGCCCGACTCGGTGGCGAAGAGCCAGACGAGCGCGAGCACCACGCTCGCGAGGAGCGCTGCCAAGAGCGCGGCGCCGCCGAGGAGAACCGAGCGCGCGCTCAGAAGCCGTACCCCACGGAGAAATGCAGCCGCCAGTCGCTCGTGCGCGCGCCGTAGGCGAGGTCGGCGCGGATCGGCCCGATCGGCGTGCGAAAGCGCGCGCCGACGCCGTAGCCCGTCGAGATGTCGGTGCGGATGCCGGTATCCCAGGCGTTGCCGGCGTCGACGAAGGTGGCGATGCCCCAGTTCTCGCCGATCCAGTGCGTGTACTCGACGCTGCCCACGAGCAGGCGCCGGCCGCCGACCACGGCGCCCGCCTCCTGCACGCCGATGCTCTCGAAGGCGTAGCCGCGCACCGTCTGGTCGCCGCCGGTGCGGAAAAGGAAGGTGCTCGGGATGCCCTCGCGCGCCTGGGAGCGCACGGCGCCCGCCTGCCCGCGCAGCAGCAGGTCGCCGCTTGCGCCGAGCGGGAAGAAGAGCGACGCGCTCGCCACGCCGCGCACGAAGGTCTGCGACGCGAGCGCGCCCGGCGAGCCGCCGGCTTCGCCGGACACCACGAAACCCTGGCGCGGCGAGATCAGCGCGTCGGTGCGGCGAAACGATTTGCGCACGCCGAAGTAGATCGCGTGCGCGCTCTGCGAGATGAGCCCGCCGATGCGCTGCTCCTCGGCATGCGCCGAGACGATGTACGAGGAGGGCGCCGCCGCGGCCCCGTAGACCTGCGACACGCCGACCGCCACCTCGCGCGTCACCTCGTTTTCGATGTCCTGACCGCGCGCGCGCGCGAACATGTTGTTCCACACCCCGCCCGAGCGCGGCGGCGTGTCGAGATCGAACTGCAGGTTCTGGATCTTGCGGTCGAGATTGAGGTTCGAGCCGAAGCGCCAGGCGGCGCCGAACACATCCTCGTTCGTGTAGCGCGCCTGGAATTTCGGTCCGACGTCGGTGTTGTAGCCGATGCCCGATTCGATGTGGTGCTGCGGCGCCTCGATCACCGCGACGCGCAGCGGCGCGGCGTCGGCGAGCGCGGGCTGGGCGTCGATCTCGGCCTGCACGCTCGCGAAATAGCCCGACTCGAGCAGACGCCGCTGGTAGAGGATCACCTTCTCGCGGTCGTACACGTCGCCGGGGTGCACCGGCACGAGGTTCTCGATGAGCACGTCCGGGTAGCGCTTCGCGCCGGTCACGTGCAGCTCGCCGAAGCGAAAGGGCGGCCCGCTCGCGAGCTCGACCAAGAGCGCGGCGCTGTGGCTCTGCGGGTCGATGCGCGCCTCGCTCGTGACGATGCTTGCCGCGGCGTAGCGCCAGCCGGCGAGCTCGCGCACCGCCTGGCGCTTGGCCGACTCCCACGCGTCCTCGCGAAACGGCTCGCCGCGGCGCAGCGCCCAGTTCTCGCGCACGCGCTCGAGCCGCGGGCGCGCTTCGCCATCGGTCGTCGCCGGGCCGCTGAAGCGGATCTCGACCTCGCGCACGCGCGTGCGCTCGCCCGGCTGCAGGCGCAGGTGCACCACCCAGGGCTCGGAGGAGGAGTCGACCTCCGCCTGCACGTGCGCGGAGAAATAGCCTTGGGTCGCGGCCGCCTCGCGCGACTCGCGCACCGCCTCGTCGACGAGACGCTTCAGGCGCTCGGCGTCCATTTCGGGATCGCCGCGCCAGCGCACGATATTGAGGCCTTTCTCGAGGGTCGCCTTCAGCTCGCGCGGCGCGTCGATCTCCACGCGATAGTCGAGCTTCGCCGCGGCCGGAGCGGCGACGCCCAGGAGCGCGGCGAGCGCGAAGGGCACGAGGCTTAGACAGCGGCTGCGCGAGCTGTTCAACTTGTCACGGACTGTAGAATCGTTCGCGTGAAAATTCTCGTCTCCAACGACGACGGTTACTTCGCGCCCGGCATCACGCGGCTCGCCGAGGCCCTCGCGCGCCTGGGCGAGGTGACGGTGGTCGCGCCCGAGCGCGACCGCTCGGGGGCCTCCAACTCGCTCACCCTCGATCGTCCGCTCATCGTGCGCCGTGCGCCGAACGGCCATTACTCCGTTAACGGCACGCCCACCGACTGCGTGCACATCGCGGTGACCGGACTGCTCGATTTCCTGCCCGACGTCATCGTCTCGGGCGTGAACCTCGGCGCCAACATGGGAGACGACACGATCTATTCCGGCACGGTCGCGGCCGCGGTCGAGGGCTACCTGCTCGGCATCCCGTCGCTTGCCGTTTCGCTCACCAGCAAGGCCGGCGAGCACTTCGAGACCGCGATCGGCGTGGCGCTCGACATCATCGAGCGCTTGCGGCGCAGGCCCTTCGGCGAGCCGGTGCTGCTCAACGTCAACGTGCCCGACGTCCCGCCCGAGCGCGTGCGCGGCATCGAGGTCACGCGCCTGGGCAAGCGTCACAAGGCCGAGCCCGTGATCAAGCTCACCACGCCGCGCGGCGAGAGCGCGTACTGGATCGGCCCGGCCGGCGCCGCGGCCGATGCCGGGCCCGGCACCGACTTCCACGCCGTCGAGCAGGAGTGCGTGTCGGTCACGCCGCTGCGCATGGATCTCACGCACACGGCGCAGCTCGCGCGCGCGCGCGAATGGCTCGAGCGCTGAGCGCCCCTGGAGTCGGCATGACCTCGGCGCGCACGCGTGCCCGCATGGTGGCGCGGCTGCGCGGCCGCGGCATCCGCGATGAGCGCGTGCTCGGCGCGCTCGGCGCCGTGCCGCGCCATCTTTTCGTCGACGAAGGCCTCGCCAGCCGCGCCTATGAGGACAGCGCGCTGCCGATCGGTTTCGGGCAGACGATTTCGCAGCCCTACGTGGTCGCGCGCATGATCGAGCTGCTGCTCGCGGGCCGCGACCCCGGGCGCGCGCTGGAAGTCGGCACCGGCTGCGGCTATCAGGCGGCGGTGCTCGCCATGATCTTCCCCGAGGTGTACTCCATCGAGCGCATCAAGGCGCTCGTCGAGCGCGCGCGCAGGAATCTGCTGGGACTGCGGCTTGCAAACCTGCGCCTCGCGCATGGCGACGGCTACGCCGGTCTCGAGGAGGCGGCGCCGTTTCATTCAATTGTCGTCGCCGCGGCGGCGCCGCGCGTGCCCGAGGCGCTCGCGCGCCAGCTCGCGAGCGGTGGCAGAATGATATTGCCCCTCGGGCAATCTTCGGGCGGGCAGCGGCTGCTCCTCATCGAGCGCACCGGCCGCGCATATCGCGAGGCGGAGCTCGATCCGGTGCGCTTTGTGCCGATGGAGGCGGGCAAAGCATGAATGCGTTGCGGGCAGTACGCCTTGGGGGGCTCGTGCTCGCCGTCGCGGGTTGCGCTTCGCACCAAGCGGCCGCGCCGGTGGTCGATCGCACCGCGCGTGTCGCCAATCCAGCGCCGGCGGTGGCGAAGGTCACGGCGCCCACGCCGCAGACGGTGCCCGAAGGCTATTACGTGGTGAAGGCGCGCGACACGCTCTATAGCATCGCGCTCGAGCATGGCGTCGATTACCGTGACCTCGCGCAATGGAATGCCCTGGACGACCCCACGCGCATCCGCGTCGGGCAGCTCCTTCGGGTGAGGGCGGAGGAGTCGCGCGTCACCGTAGGCCGCGCGAGCCTCGGCGAGCGCCTCGAGGCGCGTGCGCTCGAGGCGCCGCCGCCCGCGCCCATCGCTGCGCCCGTGGCGAAGGAGTCGCCGAAAGAGGCGGCGAGCGAGTTCGTCTGGCCGGCGAAAGGCAAGCTCCTCGCCGGATTCTCGGAGCCAAGGAGCAAGGGCATCGACATCGACGGCAAGCCCGGCGACCCGATCGTCGCTGCCGCGGCCGGCCGCGTCACGTACATCGGCACCGGCATCCCGGGCCTCGGCAAGCTCGTGGTCATCAAGCACGACAACGGCTTCATTACCGTCTACGCACACAACCGCAGCATCCTCGTGAAGGAGCAGCAGCACGTCGATCGCGGCCAGAAGATCGCCGAGCTCGGCGCCTCGGATGCCGACCGGCCGAAGCTCCACTTCCAGATCCGCAAGGGCTCGGCGGCCGTCGATCCGCTGCGCTACCTGCCGGCGCTCTGAGCGCGTCCGGCGAGGGCATCGGCGAGGTCGCTGACGGCGGCCGCGTACAAGACGCTGCGGTTGTAGCGGGTAATCACGTAGAAGTTCTGTAATCCGACGCGGTACTCGCTGCCGAGACTGACGAGCGTGCCCAGCGCCTCGGCCGACGGCGGCGCCGGCTCGAGCGCGACGCCCGCGGCGATCAGCTCGGCGAGGCGGTGGCGCGGCTCGACGCCGCCATCGCCGTAGGCCGCCGCCAGCTCGGCGCTCACCTTGGCGCGAAAAGCAACCGGCTCGCCCGGCTGCCAGCCGTGATTCTTCAGGAAGTTCGCCACGCTGCCGATCGCGTCGGCGCTCGAGCCGCGCAGGTCTATCGAGCCGTTGCCGTCGAAGTCGACCGCGTAGCGGCGCACGCTTCCCGGCATGAACTGCGGCAGGCCGATGGCGCCGGCGTAGGAGCCGCGCAGCGCGAATACATCGATGTTCCACTCGCGCGCGAGCAGCAGGTACTGCTCGAGCTCGGCGCGGAAGAAGCTCGCGCGCGGGGCATAGTCGAAGGCGAGGGTAGTGAGCGCATCGACGACGCGATAGCGGCCCATATTGCGGCCGTAATTGGTCTCGACGCCGAGGATCGCCACGATCACCTGCGCCGCAACGCCGTACTCGCGCTCGGCACGCTCGAGGTGCTTGCGGTTCGCTTTCCAGAAGGCAAGCCCGCCGCTCACGCGCTGCTCGTTGACGAAGAGGCCGCGATAGTCCTCCCACGAGGGCCGCTCGGCCGGCGGAATCAGCTGCAGCACCGGCTCCACGCGCTGCACGCGCGAAAAGACGTCTTTCAGATCGGCGTCGACGAAGCCGTCGCGCGCCACGAGCTCGCCGATGAAGGCCTGCACGTCCGCGCGCTCGCTGAAGGGCGGAGCAGCGAGCGCCGGCGCCGCGAGCAGCACGACGATGCAGGCGAGGACGCGCCTCACGCGAGGCGCAGCTCGCGCACCAGCCGCTGCAGGCGGGCCGCCGCCGGCGCGCTCGCCTGGCTGCCGTAGCGGAGCGTGATGTAGAGCGAGCCGATGCGCAGGATCGCGCGACGCGAGGCGGGCAGGGCGCGAGCGGCGCGCGCGGCGTAGTCGCGCGGCCCTTCGTGCGCTGCGCGCGCAACGCCGTGGGCGGCGAGCTTGCCGCAGAACGCCTGCCAGGCTTTCTGCACCGGATCGGGCCGCGCCAGGCGCCTGAGCGACCAGGCGAGCAGCACGATGGTCATGGCGCCGAGGAAGGTGAAGAGGAGCGCCGTCAGCTTCTGCCAATCGGCATCGCGCATGCCGAGCGAGAGCAGCAGATCGCGCTGGCGCTCGGCGCCGTAGCCGAGCACCCAGACGTTCCACTTGTGGGCGAGCGCCTCCCATTGATAGCGCGCGCCGCGCAGCCATTCCATGCCGGGACGCAACATGAGCGGCAGGGCGCCCATCTCGGGGAGCGCACGCGCGAGCCCGAAGTCGACGCGCCGCGGGATTGCCGCCGCCGTCGGGTCGACGCGCGTCCAGCCGCGGCCGGCGAGGAACACTTCGGTCCAGGCGTGCGCATCGGACTGGCGCACCGTCAGGATGTGATCGACGGGATTCGGGTCGCCGCCCTGGTAGCCGGTCACGACGCGCGCCGGGATCCCGGCGGCGCGCATGAGGACGGCGAAGGCGGAAGCGAAGTGCTCGCAGAACCCGGCTTTCGTGTCGAAGAGGAACTCGTCCACCGTGTCGCGCCCGAGCGGCGGCGGCTCGAGCGTGTAGGCGAAGCGGCCATTCCTGAGGAAGCTCACCGCGCGGGCGAGCACATCGGCGTCCGAGCCGCCCGCCGCGCGCCACTCGTGCGCGAGGGCGATCGCGCGCGGGTTGTACGCCGAGGGCAGGCGCAGCGCGCGCGCAAGGAGCGCGCGGCTCTCCTCCTGCGGTTCGGGCCGGGCCCCCGTCACCGAGACCATCTCGTAGCGCAGCCGCGCGCGTACCGGCGTGTTGGCGAGGATCTGCCCGTCGTAATTCATGCGCGATGCCGGCGGCAGGCTCGCCGCCTGCTCGAGCGCAAAGAGCCAATAGTGGTTGTGCGGCTCGAGCACGACGGAATAGCGGTACGTCGTGCCCGTCGCCGGCGCTGGCGCGAAGTTGACGCCATAGAGGACGCCGCTCGACCAGGTGCGGCCGTCGAAGTCCCAGAGCACCGGGCCGCGCCAGTAGCGCTCGCGCTCGGGCGGTGGCGTACCCTCGAAAGCGGCGCGAAACGCGATGGCGTCCGAAAGTGCGAGCTGCGAGAGGTTCCCGGGCGCCATCGTTTCGGAAAGGCCGGTGAGCCCGGTATAGGCATCCTGCGGCAATCCCCACAGCGGCCCCTGCACGCGCGGAAAAAGCAGGAAGAGGACGAGCGCGGCCGGCGCGGCGTGCGCGAGCAGCAGGCCCGCGGTGCGCAGGTTCGCGCGCAGCGGCCGCTGCGGTGCGCTGAAGCCCACGAGCGTGGCCGTGATCGCGAACACGCCGGCGCACATGAGGGCCGCGGTGAGCATCGACTGCGTGTAGAGGAAGTTCGTGATGATGAGGAAATAGCCGAGGAACGCCGCGACCGCGCCGTCGCGGTGGGTGCGCGACTCGAGGAGCTTCAGCCCCGAGAACATCATGAGCAGCATGACACCCGGCTGGCGGCCGAAGACGGTGCGGTACTCGACCCACACGCCGAGGATCGCCACGAAGGCGATGCCGAGCACGAGCGCGCGCGCCGGCAGCGGCGCGCGATTGAGCGTGTAGTAGAAGCGCCAGCCGTACAGGCACAGGGTGAGCAGGGTCAGCCACCACGGCGCGCGCACCGCATGCGGCGCGGCGACGATGGCGAGCGAAGCGCCGAGCCAGGCGAGGTCGCGCAGCGTGAGGAGCCGCATCTCGGGCGAGAGCGGATGTGCGGCGCTGTTCACGTCGCCCCGTGCAGCGCAAGCGCCTTCAGGCACGCGCTGCGATGTGCGTCGCCGCGCGCCGGCGCGATCTCGACGCCGGGCAGCCGCAGGCCGTAGTTAACGCCGGAGCGCTCCGCCTGGAGCACCCAGCCGGCAAGCCGCGATAGGCGCTGCTCAACGCCGAGCTGCGCGGGCAGACGCGTCCAGTCGAGCCACAGCTCCGCGGCCGCTTCGCCCAGGAACTGCTTGGTCAGCATGTCCTCGCTGCGCGCGACCGCTTTCCAGGCGACGTGCCGCGGCGAGTCGGAGAGCTGGTAGGCGCGAAGGCCCGCATAGTCGTCGTTGCCCGGCACCGGCGAGCGCGCCGTCCCCTTGGCGCTTTCGCCGCTCGGCGCGGGCAGCGCGGAATGCTCGGGCCGCGGATAGACGAGGCAGCGCGCATCGGGCTCGACATAGCTCCAGGCGCCGAATGCCCCGAGCGGAAAGCGCGTCTCGAGCATCACGCGGCCGAGCGGCAGCCAGCCGCGCCGCCGTGCCGGCACGCCGAGCACGACCTCGGCGAGGCCGTGCGCCGGCACGTCGACCACCATCTGGGCGCCCGAATGCACGTGGCGCACCAGGATGGAGGGCCGGTCAAACGGCGCGCGCGCTTCGAGATACAGGCGGAACTGCGCCGTCTCGCCGGCGAAGAGGGGCTCCGCCCGCCCGACGCTCACCGCCAGGCGCGCGAGGTTGCGCGCGGTATGCACCATGCCGGCGATGCCCATGCCGGCGAGGAGGAACGTGAGCGCGAAGCCGAGCGACAGCGCATAGTTGATCGAGCCGACGAGCAGGATGAGGAGGGTCAATGCGAACAGCCAGCCCTGCGGCGTCGGCAGGATGTAGACGCGCCGGTGCACGAGCACGACGGTGCCGTGTTCCGGCGGCGTGAAGCCGTAGAGCCAGTTCGCGAGCCGCGGGTTGCGATCGAGAAGGGCGCCGATCATCCGATGGGCCCGTCGTACTTCCAGCGGCCGCGCCAGGCCGAGAGCACAAGGTCGGGATACTGGCGCTGCCCGAGGGAGCCGTTGTAGCGCCCGAGCGCGCGGAAATAGTCGCCGTTCTCGAGGTCGAGGTAGAAGCGCAGGATCGCGCAGCCGTATGCGAGGTTGGTGCGCAGGTGGAAGAGATTGTGGGCCGGCTGGCCGATCAGTTTTATCCAGAAGGGCATCACCTGCATATAGCCGCGCGCCCCAGCGGCCGACACCGCGTATTTGCGAAAGCCGCTTTCCACCTCGATCACCCCGAGCACGAGCTGCGGGTCGAGGCGCGCGCGCGTCGCCTCGTAATGCACCGTGCGCAGCAGCTCCAGGCGCTGCTTGCGCTCGGGGATGCGGCGCGCGAGGCGCGCATCCATCGCCGCGAGCCAGCGCTGCGCGTCCGTGCTCGAGCGAAACGCCATCGCCGGCACGGCGCGGTCCGACACCTGCTGCGAGAGCCGCGCGCGCACCGAGTCGGCGAGCGGCTCGTAGCGCTGCGCCCCGGCGAGCGCGCCGAGCGGCGCCGCGAGCGCGAGCGCGAGCGCGAGCGTCCTCAACTGAGCTTCTTCACGAGATCGGGAACGATGTCGGCGAGCGGCACGTCGGTCGCTCTCTCGTCGCGCCGCGCCTTGTACTCGGCATTGCCGGCGGCGAGGCCGCGCTCGCCGAGCACGACCCGATGCGGGATGCCGACGAGGTCCATGTCGGCGAAGAGCACCCCCGGGCGCTCTTCGCGATCATCGAGCAGGACATCGATGCGCGCCGCTTGCAAATCGGCATAGAGGCCCTCGGCCGCCGCGCGCACCGCGGCGCTCTTGTGCATGCCGATCGGCACGATGCACACCGTGAAGGGCGCGATCGGCGCCGGGAAGACGATGCCGCGCGCGTCGTGGTTCTGCTCGATGGCTGCCGCGACGATGCGCGTGACGCCGATGCCATAGCAGCCCATCTCGAACGGTTTCGCCTTGCCTGCGGCGTCGAGAAAGGTCGCGTTCATCGCCTGCGAGTATTTCGTGCGCAGCTGGAAGATGTGCCCGACCTCGATGCCGCGCACGATGTCGAGCGGGCCCTTGCCGTCCGGGCTCGGGTCGCCCGCGACGACGTTGCGCAGATCGGCGACCTCGGCCTCGGCGAGGTCCCGGCCCCAGTTGACCCCGGCGAGGTGATAGCCCTCCTCGTTCGCGCCGCAGACGAAGTCCGCGAGGGCCGCCGCGGCGCGATCGGCCAGCACTTTCACCGTGGTGCCGACGGGACCAATGTAGCCCGCCTTGCAGCCGAGCGCGCGCTCGATCTCCGCATCGCTCGCGAAGCGGAACGCGCCGATCGTCTTCTGCGTCTTGATCTCGTTCAGCTCGTGATCGCCGCGCACGAGGAGCAGCATGAATTGCTTGTCGTGCATCACGGCGATGGCCTTCACCGTGCGCGCGAGCGCCACGCCGAGGAGCTCGGCGACCTGCTCGCATCTCGTCCTGCCCGGTGTCGGCACCTTGCGCATCGCTTCCCGGGCCGCCGGCCGCGCACCCGGCGCGAGCGCTTCGGCGAGCTCGACGTTGGCGGCGTAATCCGATCCCGGGCAGAAGGCGATGGCGTCCTCGCCGGAGTCGGCGAGGACATGGAATTCATGCGAGCCGGTGCCGCCGATCGCGCCCGTGTCGGCAGCCACCGCGCGAAAGCGCAGCCCGAGACGGCTGAAGATGCGCGTGTAGGTGTCGTACATGTTGCGATACTCGCGCTCGAGGTCGGCGTAGTCGGCGTGGAAAGAATAGCCGTCCTTCATGACGAATTCGCGCCCACGCATGATGCCGAAGCGGGGGCGGCGCTCGTCGCGGAATTTCGTCTGGATCTGGTAGAAGTGCGCGGGCAGCCGCCGGTAGGTCTTCAGCTCGCCGCGCGCGAGCTCCGTGATCACCTCTTCCGAGGTCGGCTGGATCACGAAATCGCGCTCGTGACGATCTTTGAATCTCAGGAGCTCGGGCCCGTATTCCTGCCAGCGGCCCGACTCCTGCCAGAGCTCCGCGGGCTGCACGACCGGCATGGCGAGCTCCATGGCGCCCGCGCGATTCATCTCCTCGCGCACGATCGCTTCGACTTTGCGCACGACGCGCAGCCCGAGCGGCAGCCAGGTATAGATGCCCGCCGAGAGGCGCCGGATGAGGCTCGCGCGCAGCATGAGCCGATGGCTCGCGACCTCCGCCTCGGCGGGCACTTCCTTCTGCGTGGCGATGAAAAACTTGGAGGTTTTCATGGAGCCGCGCCGGCATTGTGTTTACCAGTGGGCTATGGAAAAATCGGCCGGAGATTCTAACTTAGGCGGTGCGGCCATGCTCGACAAGGAAGGCTACCGTCCGAACGTCGGCATCATCCTCGCCAATTCCCGGAACGAGGTGTTCTGGGGCAAGCGGGTCAGCCAGCACGCGTGGCAGTTTCCGCAAGGCGGTATCAAGCACGGCGAGACGCCGCTCGACGCCATGTACCGGGAGCTCGAGGAGGAAATCGGGCTGCAGCGCGCCCACGTGCGCATCCTCGGGCGCACGCGCGAATGGCTGCGCTACGAGGTTCCCGAGCGCTGGATGCGGCGCGACTGCAAGGGCGCCTATCGCGGCCAGAAGCAGATCTGGTACCTGCTGCGCATGATGGGCCGCGACTGCGACGTCAAGCTGCGCGGCAGCGGCCACCCCGAGTTCGACGCCTGGCGCTGGCACGATTACTGGATCCCGCTCGAGGTCGTGATCGACTTCAAGCGCGAGGTCTATCGCCAGGCACTGATCGAGCTGCACCGCTACCTGCAGTCCGACCGGCGCTCGCGCCCGCGGCGCCTCGAGCTCGCGCATCCGTAGCGGGGCATGGAGCGCGACTACCAGCCGCTGCCGATCCGGGAGCTCGGCACGAACGCAGGCTTCCGGCGGCCGCTGCAGCCGCAGTCGACGCGCGTCACGGCCGAATCTTCCGCGCTTGCGGTGATGACCGACCTCGCGCGCGCCGCACCGGCGACGATCCGCCCGCAGGCTCCGCTCGCCGGGGCGAACCAGTTCATGATCACGCGCGGCGTGCGGCTCCTCCTCGTTACCGACGACCAGGAGAACGTGCTCGGCGTCATTACCGCGACCGACCTCCTGAGCGAGCGGCCGATGCGCGTCGCCATCGAGCGGGGGCTGCGGCGCGACGAGCTGACCGTGGCCGACGTCATGACGCCGGCCGATCAGGTCGAGGTCATCGCCTACGCCGACGTGGAAGGCGCGCGCGTCGGGCACGTGCTCGAGACGCTGCGGCGCGCGGGACGGCAGCACGCGCTCGTCGTCGACGACGACGAGGTCCCGGCGCGTCGGCCGCTCGAGCTGCCGGCGCGCCGCACCATGGTGCGCGGCATCTTCTCGCTCTCGCAGCTCGCGCGCCAGCTCGGCGTCGCGGTGCAGACCGGCGGCGAGGTGGCGCGCACCTTTTCGGAGATCGAGTCCGCCATCAAGTGATCAAGCGTGAAAGCCTGCTCAGTCTCGAAGCCTATGCGCGCGAGCGCAACGCATTTCGTGCGCGAGTCATGGCGCACAAGAAGCGGCGCACCGTGCACCTCGGTGAGCACGTCACGCTGCAGTTCGAGGATGAGCTCACGATCCGCTACCAGGTGCAGGAGATGCTGCGCATCGAGCGCATCTTCGAGGAGGACGGCATCCAGCACGAGCTCGACGCCTACAACCCGCTCGTGCCCGACGGCGCGAACTGGAAGGCGACCATGCTGATCGAGTACCCGGACGCCGAGGAGCGCCGGCGCATGCTTGCGCGGCTGAAAGGCATCGAGCGCGCGGTCTGGGTGCAGGTGCAGGGCTGCGAGCGCGTGCTCGCCGTGGCCGATGAGGACCTCGAGCGCGAGAACGAGGAGAAGACCTCGTCGGTGCATTTCCTGCGCTTCGAGCTGACGGCGCCGATGCGCGAAGCGCTGCGCCGCGCCGCCGGCCTCACGGTAGGCGTCGAGCATCCCGAATATCGCGCGAGCACGGAGCTCCCGCCGGAAGTGCGCTCGGCGCTGGCCGCCGACGTCGCTTGAGGGGCGCGCTGCTCGTCTTGCTGCTCGCGGCTTGTGGCACTGCGCCGCGCGAGGAAAGCGACTGGGAGCGCACGCACCTCAAAGAGCCCGCGAGCGCCGAGGAAGAGCCAGCGCCGCCGCCGTATCCCGCGGCGGCCAATCTGCTCGAATTCGCGGTGGACGACGAGCCGGGCTTTCGCTTCTTTCTCGATCGCGCCTCGCTCGGCGCGACGCCCGATGGCGTCGTGCGCTACGTGCTCGTCGCGCGCAGCGGCGAGGGCGCGCAGAACGTGACGTACGAAGGCCTGCGCTGTGCGAGCGGCGAGGAGCGTATTTACGCGCTCGGCCGGCCGGACGGCGGCTGGGTCGCGGCACGCGCTCCGTGGCGGCCGCTCTCGGCGGCGCGCCACAGGACGCTCTACCGCGAATATCTCTGTCCGAACGGCCGGCCCATGCGCAGCCGGGAGGACGCCGTGCGCGCGCTCGAGCGCAGCGCGCAGCCATTTTCGAAGGACTCCGGGGGCTCGCGCTAGAGCAAGACCAGATTATCGCGATGGATGAGCTCGGGCTCGTCCACGTAGCCGAGGATCGATTCGATCTGCGCCGAGGGCCGGCGCATGATGCGCCGCGTCTCGGCCGCCGAGTAGTTCACGAGCCCGCGCGCGATCTCGCGGCCGTCGGGCCCGAGGCAGGCAACCACGGCGCCGCGCTCGAATTCCCCTTCCACCTCGAGCACGCCGACCGGCAGCAGGCTCTTGCCGCCGCGCTCGAGCGCGCGCGCGGCGCCCTCGTCGATTTTCAACTTGGCGGCCAGGGTCAGGTGATCGGCGAGCCACTGCTTGCGGGCGGCGAGCGGCACGGTCTTCGCCGTGAGCAGGGTGCCGATCGGCTCGCCCTGCGCGAGGCGCGAGAGCACGTCGGGTAGCCGCCCGTCGGCGATGACGGTGTGCGCGCCGCTGCGCGCGGCCCGGCGCGCGGCCTGCACCTTGGTCGCCATGCCGCCCTTCGCGAGCGCGCTGCCCGTCCCGCCCGCCATGGCGCCGAGGCCGGGATCGAGGGCGTCGGCCTCGGCCACGAGCTTCGCCCCCGCGTGCGCGCGCGGGTCGGCGTCGAAGAGCCCGGCCTGGTCGGTGAGGATGACGAGCGCATCGGCCTCCACCAGGTTCGTGACGAGCGCGCCCAGCGTATCGTTGTCGCCGAACTTGATCTCGTCGGTGACCACCGTGTCGTTCTCGTTGATCACGGGGATGGCGCCGAGCTCGAGCAGCGTGCGCAGCGTCGCGCGCGCGTTGAGATAGCGCTGCCGGTCGGCGAGATCGGCGTGGGTGAGGAGCACCTGCGCCGTATGCAGCCCGTGGCCGCGAAAGCAGCTCTCGTAGCATTGCACGAGCCCCATCTGGCCGACGGCCGCGGCGGCCTGCAGCTCGTGCATGGTCTGCGGCCGCCGGGTCCAGCCCAGGCGCAGCATTCCTTCGGCGATCGCGCCGCTCGACACCAGGATCACGCGCCGCCCGGAGCGTACGAGCGCTGCGATCTCGGCCGCCCAGCGCGCGATCGCCTCGACGTCGAGGCCGCGGCCGGCGGCCGTGACGAGCGAGGAGCCGACCTTCACGACGAGTGTCTTCGCGGCGGCGAGCGGGCTCATCGCGCGAGCGCCTTCGCCGCGGCCTTGCTCAGCGCCGCGCAGCCTTCGCCCGTCAACGCCGAGATCGCGAACCATGGCCGCGTCCAGCGCAGCGTGCGCACGATTTTCTCGGCCTGCTTGCGCGCCTGGGGCACGGCATCGATCTTATTGAAGACGAGCCAGCGCGGCTTGCGGTAGAGCGCTTCGTCGTATTTCTTGAGCTCGGCGGCGATGGCGCGCGCGCCCTGCACGGGCTCCTCGCCGCTCAGATCGACGAGATGCAGGAGCAGCCGGGTGCGCGCGAGATGCCGCAGGAACTGGTGTCCGAGGCCAGCGCCTTGCGAGGCGCCTTCGATCAGGCCGGGAATGTCGGCGATGACGAAGCTCGCCTCGCCCACGCGCACCACGCCGAGCGACGGGTTGAGCGTGGTGAAAGGGTAATCGGCCACCTTCGGCCGCGCGCTCGACACCGCACGGATGAAGCTCGACTTTCCCGCGTTCGGCAAGCCGAGCAGCCCCACGTCGGCGAGCACGCGCAGCTCGAGCGCAAGGCGCCGGCTCTCGCCCGGCTCGCCGCGCGTGAACTGGCGCGGCGCGCGATTGACGCTCGACTTGAAGTGCACGTTGCCCAGGCCCCCCTGCCCGCCGCGGGCAAGGAGCGCGCGCTCGCCATGTCTTGCGAGATCGGCGAGGAGCTCGCCCGTCTGCTCGTCGCGAATCACTGTTCCCACCGGCATGACGAGCTCGACGTCCGTGCCGCCGCGGCCGTTGCAGTCCGAGCCCATGCCGCGCGCGCCGTGCTCGGCGCGGTGGATGCGCGCGAAGCGGTAGTCGATCAGCGTGTTCACGTTACGGTCGGCGCGCGCCCAGACGCTGCCGCCGCGGCCGCCGTCGCCGCCGTTCGGCCCCCCGTAGCGGATGTACTTCTCCCGGCGGAAGGTGGCGGCGCCGTCGCCGCCCTTGCCGGCGTGCACCTCGATCTTCGCCTCGTCGATGAATGTCATGGCCCAGAAATGAAAAAGCCCTATCGGCTGCGATAGGGCTTGGCATGGGATGCGTACCGGCTACGCCGGTGAGTTTTCCACGATGACGCTCACGGTGTTGTTCTGGTCTGCGCCGCGCACCGCGTAGTGCACCTGCCCGCTGACGCGCGCATAGAGCGTGTGGTCGCGACCGATGCCGACATTGGCGCCGGGATGCACGCGCGTGCCGCGCTGGCGCACGAGGATCTGGCCGGCGTTGACGCGCTCGCCGCCGAACACTTTCACGCCCAGGCGCTTGGACTGCGAGTCGCGCCCGTTCCTGGAACTGCCGCCTGCTTTCTTGTGCGCCATGGACTTAGCCCTGGATGATGTCGTCGATGCGGACCTCGGTGTACGACTGCCGGTGGCCCTGCGATTTCTGGAAGTGCTTGCGCCGGCGCATTTTGAAGATGCGCACCTTGTCGCCGCGCCCGTGGCCGAGCACGGTCGCTTTCACGAGCGCGCCCGAGACGAGCGGCGCGCCGACCTTGACGGCGTCGCCGGCGCCGACGAGCAGCACCTGGTCGAACGACACTGCCGCGCCGATTTCGGCGGTAATCGCTTCGACGCGAAGCTTGGCGCCCGACTCGACGCGATATTGCTTGCCGCCGGATTTGATGACTGCGTACATAGCGATGAACCTAGGCCTTGCGCTGCAAAAGGCCGAGAATTATACCGGAAATCATGACCTTCCTGTCCCTGCTGACGCCGGTCGCCGACGACATGCGGCGCGTCGACGACCTCGTCGCCGCGCGCCTTGAGTCCGATGTCGCGCTCGTGCGGCAGGTCGCGCGCTACCTGGTGGCGGCCGGCGGCAAGCGCCTGCGGCCGGCGCTGCTGCTCCTCGCCTGCGGGGCGCTCGGCTACCGCGGCGAGGCGCGCCTCACGCTCGCGGCGGTGATCGAGTTCATCCACACGGCGACCCTGCTGCACGACGACGTGGTGGACGAATCGGAGCTGCGCCGCGGCTCGCGCACCGCGAACGCGGCGTTCGGCAACGCGGCCGCGGTGCTGGTCGGCGACTTTCTCTACTCGCGCGCCTTCCAGATGATGGTCGACGTGGCCGACATGCGGGTGATGCGCGTGCTCGCGGATGCGACGAACACCATCGCCGCCGGCGAGGTGATGCAGCTCATGGGTAGCCACGACCCGCAGGTCGACGAGGCCCGCTATCTCGAAGTGATCCGGCGCAAGACGGCGAAGCTCTTCGAGGCCGCGGCGCGCCTGGGCGCGGTGCTCGCGAAAAGTCCGGCGTCGGTGGAGGAGGGCCTCGCGCGCTACGGCGCGCACGTCGGCACCGCGTTCCAGCTCATCGACGACGTGCTCGACTATTCCGGCGCGCAGACCTCCATCGGCAAGAGCCTCGGCGACGATCTCGCCGAGGGCAAGCCGACGCTGCCCCTCATCTACACGTTGCGCGCGGGCTCCGCCGCCGAGCGCGACGTGGTGCGCCAGGCGATCGTCGCCGGGGGACGCAATGACTTCGGCGCCGTGCTCGCCGCGATGCGCGGCTGCGGCGCGCTCGACTATGCGCGCGCGGCGGCGAGCCGCGAATCCGAGGCGGCGCAAGCCGCGCTCGCGCCGCTGGGCGAGTCTGAATTCAAGCGATCTTTGCTAGAATTGGCGTCCTTCTCCGTAGCGCGCCAGTCCTAGTTCGGGGTGTAGCTCAGCCTGGTAGAGTACTGCGTTCGGGACGCAGGTGTCGCTGGTTCAAATCCAGTCACCCCGACCAATCCTCCCGCCCGAGCGCGATTTTGCCGTTGGCTATCATAATCGCGCGCATGGGAAAGCTCCTCGTCCTCATCCTGCTCGTCATGGTGGCGCTATGGCTCGTACGCCGCGCGCTGCGCGAGCCTGCCGCGCCGAGCGGCCGGCAAAGCGCCGCCGCGCGCGACGAGCTTGTGCGCTGCGCGCATTGCGGTCTGCTGCTGCCGCGCGCCGAGGCGCGCCAGTCGACCGGCGCGATTTACTGCAGCGAGGAGCACGCCCGGCTCGGGCCGGAGCCGCGCCGCTGATGCAGGCGCCGCAGCGCTACCCCGAGCTCTTTCTCGCGCCGCCGGAGCGCACGCCGGAATCGTTCTGGATCTCGCTCGGCTATTTCAACCTTTACCGGGTGGCGCTCGCGACGCTGTTCCTGACGCTGTCGTTCGTCTACGGCGACGCGCTTGCGCTCGGCTCGCATTCGCTCGAGCTCTTCCGCTACGCCTGCATCGCCTATCTCGTTGCTGCCGTAGTCTTCCACGCGGTGCTGCGCAGGGTGCGCAGCCACTTCAACGTGCAGCTCTCGCTGCACGCCTGCGTCGACGTGTTCGCGATTACGGTCCTGATGAACGCGAGCGGTGGCATGAGAAGCGGCCTGGGCGTGATGCTCGTCGTGTCCCTCATCGGCGCGGCGATCGTCGCGCCGCGGCGCCTGAGCTTCCTCTACGCGGCGCTCGCCACGATCGCGCTTCTCCTCGAGCAGGCCTACTGGGTGCTCGGCCACGACGCCCCGGTCGCGAGCTTCGTGCAGCCGGGGCTGCTCGCCATGGGCTGCTTCGCCGCGAGCGGCGTCACCGGCTGGCTCGCGAGCCGCGTCGCGGCGAACGAGCGCCTCGCCGCCCAGCGCGGTCGCGAGCTCGCCGCGCAGATGCGCGTCAACGAGCTCGTGCAGCGCGACATGCACGACGGCGTGCTGGTGCTCGACCGCGACGGCCGCATCGTCCAGCACAACCCGCAGGCGCAGCTGCTGCTGCACGCCGAGCGCCTGGTCGGCGTGCACATCGAGACGCTGCTGCCCGAGTTCGCGCCGCGCTGGCGCGCGTGGAGCGCGGCCGGCCCTGCGGTGAGCGCGGATCTCACGCTGCGCGGCCGCGACATCGGGCTGCGGCTGCTCGACGCCGGCACCGACGAGGGCCACCGCGTGGTGTTCGTCGAGGACACGACGCGCGCGCGCGAGCAGGCGCAGCAGCTCAAGCTCGCGGCGCTCGGGCGCCTGACGGCGAACATCGCGCACGAGATCCGCAACCCGCTCGCCGCGATCAGCCATGCCTCCGAGCTCTTGCAGGAGGAAAAGCGCGCCGAGGACCGCTCGCGGCTCACGCGCATCATCCAGGACAACGCCCGCCGGCTCGACCGGCTGGTCTCGGACGTGCTGCAGCTCAACCGCCGCGACCGCATGTCGAGCGAGCGCATCCGGGTGCATCCCTGGCTGCGCGAATTCCTGCTCGAGTTCGTCGCCAACGAAGAGTCCGCGGCCGAGCGCTTCACCGTCGTCGCCGGCGCCGACGCCTGGATCGAGTTCGACCGCGAGCACCTGCGGCAGGTGATGTGGAACCTGCTGCGCAATGCGGCGCGCTACGCCGGGCCGCAGAGCGGCGCGGTGCGCATCGCGCTGCGCGGTTACGCCGGCCGCGTCGAGCTCTCCGTGATCGACAACGGCCCGGGCGTGCCGGCGGCGCGCCAGGGCCAGCTCTTCGAGCCTTTCTTCACCACGGAGGCGAAGGGCACGGGGCTTGGTCTCTACCTCGCGCGCGAGCTCTGCGCCGCGAACCGCGCCACCCTCGAATACGTGAACGACGGTCCGGGGGCGCACTTCCGCATCCTGTGCCGTGAGGCGCGCGCCGCGTGAGACGCGCCGAGCGCAATAGCGAGCGTCCGGCGGCCCAGGTGCTCGTCGTCGACGACGAGCCCGACATCCGCGAGCTCCTGGAGCTCACGCTCGTGCGCATGGGGCTCGACGTGCGCAGCGTGGGCAGCATCGCGCAGGCGAAGGAGCAGCTTAAAGCCGAGCGCTTCGACCTCTGCCTCACCGACATGCGGCTTGCCGACGGCGACGGGCTCGAGCTCGTACGCCATATCGCCGCGCAGGCGGCCGAGGTACCCGTCGCCGTGATCACGGCCTACGGCAGCGCGGAGAACGCCGTCGCGGCGCTGAAGGCGGGCGCTTTCGATTACGTGTCGAAGCCCGTGGGCCTCGAGCAGCTGCGCTCGCTCGTGCGCGCGGCGCTCTCGCTGCCCGACCGGACGGAAGCGCCTGCGCGCGACAAGCGGCTGCACGGGCGGCTGCTCGGTGCCAGCGCGCCGCTCGTGCGCGCGCGCGAGATGATCGTCAAGCTCGCTCGCACCCAGGCGCCGGTCTACATCTCGGGGGAGTCCGGCACCGGCAAGGAGCTCGCGGCGCGACTCATCCACGAGAACGGGGCGCGCCGCGAGCGCGCCTTCGTGCCGGTGAACTGCGGCGCCATCCCGGAAAACCTGGTGGAGAGCGAGTTCTTCGGCTACAAGAAGGGCGCCTTCACCGGCGCGCAGGAGGACCGCGACGGCTTCTTCCAGGCGGCAAACGGCGGCACGCTCTTTCTCGACGAGGTCGCGGAGCTGCCGCTCGCCATGCAGGTGAAGCTCCTGCGCGCGATCCAGGAGAAGCGCGTTCGCAAGGTCGGCGCCACCCAGGAAGACCCGGTCGACGTGCGCATCATCTGCGCCACGCACCAGAAGCTCGGCCAGCTCGTCGCCGCCGGGCGCTTCCGCCAGGACCTCTTCTATCGCATCAACGTGATCGAGCTTGCCATGCCGCCGCTGCGCGATTGCCGGGAGGACGTCGCGCTCATCGCGCTCGCGATCCTCGAGCGCCTCGCCGAGCAGGCGGGAACGCTGCCCGCGCGTCTCACGCCAGCCGCCCTCGAAGCGCTCCAGCGTCATGACTTTCCGGGCAACATCCGCGAGCTCGAGAACATCCTGGAGCGAGCGCTCGCACTCTCGAGCAGCCACGAAATCTCGGCAGAAGACCTGCGGCTTTCGGCGCCGGCCGCTGCCGAAGCGGACGGCGCGGCGCAGCCGGCCGGCGCGCTGCCCGATTACCTCGACAGCATCGAGCGCAAGGCGATTCTCGAGGCGCTCGGCAAGACCGGCTTCAACCGCACGGCGGCGGCGAAGCTCCTCGGCATCACCTTCCGCCAGCTGCGCTACCGCATGCAGCGCCTGGGCATCCGCGAAGATGAAGCTCGGTCCTGACGGGCGCCTGCGGCCCTGCCGCTTCGTCGATTCGCCCAACCAGGATGAACGCCCCGCGGGCGAAGCGCCCACGCTCCTCGTCGTGCACTCGATCAGCCTGCCGCCCGGCGAATACGGCGGCGAGGCGATCGAGCGGCTCTTCACCAACCGGCTCGATGCCGCCGCGCATCCCTACTTTCGCGAAATCGCGGGCCTCGAGGTCGCGGCGCACTTTCTCGTGCGCCGCGACGGCGAGCTCGTGCAGTTCGTGCCAAGCACGCGCCGCGCGTGGCACGCCGGCGCTTCGCGCTGGCGCGGGCGTGAGCGCTGCAATGACTTCTCCATTGGCGTCGAGCTCGAGGGCACGGACGAGACGGCGTTCGAGCCCGCGCAATACGACGCGCTCGCGGCGCTGATCCAGGCGCTGCGCGAGCGACATGCGCTGCGCGCGCTCGCCGCGCACAGCGACATCGCGCCCGGCCGCAAGCGCGATCCCGGCCCCGGCTTCGACTGGCCGCGGCTGCTCGGCGCGCTGTCGCAGTTTCGCATCCCCGCGAACCACTAAATAGCCGGGCTGGTGGCGCGCCAGTACGAGATGTAGTGCCTCATGAGGCCGTTACTAGATGTAGTGTCAGCGCCTCGACTACACCCCTAAATCTTGCATTGCAGCACGGGAAGTTCCCCTTGCCAACGGAAAAAACTGTGCGTACATTGCAAGCGTCTACTACATGTAGGTAGAGATAGCGGCAACAGCACTAAGACTAGTGGGGGGCGTGTGGGTAGCGCGCCCCCAGACCAACGGAGCGGGGAGAGCGCCATGCAGATCGTCCAGGAAAACGCCGCAGTCACCCCGGGCTTTGGCGTCGCGCTCGCGGAGGGCTCGGCCGCCGGCCGCAGCGTCTTCGCCGATTACAAGGTGATCCGCCGCAACGGCGCGGTGGTCGGCTTCGAGCCGGCCAAGATCTCGGTGGCGATGACGAAGGCCTTCCTCGCCGTGAACGGCGCCCAGGGCGCCGCCTCGGCGCGCATCCGCGAGCTCGTGGTCGCGCTCACCGACACGGTGGTGGCCGCGCTGCTGCGCCGCCAGCCGCAGGGCGGCACCTTCCACATCGAGGACATCCAGGACCAGGTCGAGCTCGCGCTGATGCGCTCGGGCGAGCATGACGTCGCGCGCGCCTACGTGCTCTACCGCGAGGAGCGCGCCAAGGTGCGCCTTGCGGAAAAGGCGGCGAAGAAGGACCCGGGCCTGCACGTGGTGGAGAACGGCAGCCGCAGGCCGCTCGACACCGCGGCGCTGCGCGCGCTCGTTCAGGCGGCCTGCGAAGGGCTCGCCGCCGCCTCGCCCGAGGCGATCCTCGAGGCGACGCTGCGCGACCTGTACGACGGCGTGGCGATGGAGGAGGTGCGCAAGTCCGCCGTCATGGCGGCGCGCGCGCTCATCGAGAAGGACCCCGCCTATGGCTACGTGACGGCGCGGCTGCTGCTGCACGGCATCCGCCTCGAAGTGCTGGGCGAGGAGGCGAGCCAGGCAGAGATGGCGAGCCGCTACGGCACGTACTTCTCGCAATTCGTTGCGCGCGGCGTCGAGGCGGAGCTGCTCGACCCCGAGCTCGCCAAGTTCGACCTCGCCCGGCTCGGGCGCGCGCTCAAGGCCGAGCGCGACCTCAAGTTCGGCTACCTCGGGCTGCAGACCCTCTATGACCGCTACTTCCTGCACGTGCACGGGCGGCGCATCGAGCTGCCGCAGGCGTTCTTCATGCGCGTCGCGATGGGCCTCGCGCTCAAGGAGAAGGACCGCGAGGGGCGCGCCATCGAGTTCTACGAGGTGCTCTCGTCCTTCGACTTCATGAGCTCGACGCCGACGCTGTTCAACTCGGGGACGCTGCGCTCCCAGCTCTCGAGCTGCTACCTCACCACGGTGTCGGACGACCTCGAGGGCATCTACGAGGCGATCAAGGAGAACGCGCTCCTCGCCAAGTACGCCGGGGGCCTCGGCAACGACTGGACCCCGGTGCGCGCGCTCGGCTCGCACATCAAGGGCACGAACGGCAAGTCCCAGGGCGTCGTGCCCTTCCTCAAGGTGGTGAACGACACCGCGGTCGCCGTGAACCAGGGGGGCAAGCGCAAGGGCGCGGTGTGCTCCTACCTCGAGAGCTGGCACCTCGACATCGAGGAGTTCCTCGAGCTGCGCAAGAACACCGGCGACGATCGCCGCCGCACGCACGACATGAACACCGCGAACTGGATTCCGGATCTGTTCATGAAGCGCGTGATGGACAACGCCGAGTGGACGCTGTTCTCGCCCTCGGACGTGCGCGAGCTGCACGACAAGTTCGGCCGCGCCTTCGAGGAAGCCTACCTGCGCTACGAGGACAAGGCGGCGCGCGGCGAGCTCAAGCTCTTCAAGAAGGTGCCCGCGGTGCAGCTCTGGCGCAAGATGCTCTCGATGCTCTTCGAGACCGGGCATCCGTGGATCACCTTCAAGGACCCGTGCAACCTGAGGAGCCCGCAGCAGCACGCGGGCGTCGTGCACAGCTCGAACCTGTGCACCGAGATCACGCTCAACACCTGCGCCGACGAGATCGCCGTGTGCAACCTCGGCTCGGTGAACCTGGTCGCGCACATGGCCGAGGGCGGGCTCGACTTCGAAAAGCTGAAGCGCACCATCCGCACCGCGATGCGCATGCTCGACAACGTCATCGACATCAATTACTACGCGGTGGACAAGGCGCGCAATTCCAATCTGCGCCATCGGCCGGTGGGCCTGGGCATTATGGGATTCCAGGATTGCCTGCACCGGCTGCGCGTCGCCTACGCCTCGCCCGAAGCGGTGGAGTTCGCCGATCGCTCGATGGAGATGGTGGCCTACGCCTCGTACTGGGCCTCGAGCGAGCTCGCCGAGGAGCGCGGCCGCTACGGCTCGTTCTCCGGCTCGCTGTGGGAGCGGGGCGTGCTGCCGCAGGACACGCTCGATCTCCTCGCCGCCGAGCGCGGCGGCTACGTCGAGCTCGACCGCTCGGCGAGCCTCGATTGGGAGGCGCTGCGCGCGCGCATCAAGCGCCACGGCATGAGGAACTCGAACTGCCTCGCGATCGCGCCCACCGCGACCATCGCCAACATCGTCGGCGTCTCCGCTTCGATCGAGCCGACCTACCAGAACCTGTTCGTGAAATCGAATCTCTCGGGCGAGTTCACCGTGGTGAACGAGTACCTCGTCGACGACCTGAAGCAGGCCGGCCTGTGGGACGAAGTGATGATCGCCGACCTCAAGTACTTCGACGGCAACCTCGCCCGCATCGACCGCGTCCCGGCGGCGCTGAGGAAGCTCTACGCCACGGCCTTCGAGATCGAGCCCCGGTGGCTCGTCGAGGCGGCCGCGCGGCGCCAGAAATGGATCGACCAGTCGCAGTCGCTCAACATCTACATGGCCGGCGCCTCCGGCAAGCGGCTCGACGAGACCTACAAGCTCGCCTGGCTGCGCGGCCTCAAGACGACCTACTACCTGCGCGCGATGGGCGCCACGCACGCCGAGAAGTCGACCACCAAGACCGGCGCGCTGAACGCCGTTCCAGCGCTCGAGACGGCCGAGCCCGAAGCGAAGGTTTGCGCCATCGACAATCCCGACTGCGAGGCCTGCCAGTGATCACGCTCGGCAGGCTCGCGTTCAACGGTCCCTTCTTGGCGCCGCTCTGGTCCCCGCCGAAATGCGCGGGCCTGTACGCGGTGCTGGTGCCCGGATGGCGCCTCCTCACCTTCCGGGCACTTTATTTCGGCCAGGCGGAGCTCTTCGACGCCGAGCTCCTCCAGGCGCATCCGAGCCATGCGGAGTGGCTGACGATCGCCGGCACGGACTGGAACCTCTACGTCGCCACTTACGACATGTCGTTCTCGACGCCGGCGCAGCGCGAGAGCGCGGCGCGCGAGCTGGCGCGAACCTACAAGCCCGAATTCCGCCCGGTCGACGCGAAACCCACCCCGAGCCTGCGCACGCTGCTCATCGCGCAGGCGCTGCGCAACTCACAGGACAAGTGACCGCCATGCTCAAGTTCGAGGACCTTGCCCTGCCGCCGGCGAACGGCTTCATGCCGGCGAGCGTCGCGCGCGCGCCGGCGGCGCCGGCGCACCGCCGCGTCACCGCCGAAGACAAGCTGGTCATCAACTCCAAGGCCGACGTCAACCAGCTCGTGCCGTTCAAGTACAAGTGGGCCTGGGAGAAGTACCTCTCCGCCTGCGCGAACCACTGGATGCCGCAGGAAATCAACATGAGCCGGGACATCGAGCTGTGGAAGAACCCGGCCGGCCTGACCGAGGACGAGCGGCGCATCGTCAAGCGCAACCTCGGCTTCTTCGTCACCGCCGATTCGCTCGCGGCGAACAACATCGTGCTGGGCACCTACCGCCACATCACCGCGCCGGAGTGCCGCCAGTACCTGCTGCGCCAGGCCTTCGAGGAGGCAATCCACACGCACGCCTACCAGTACATCGTCGAGAGCCTCGACCTGGACGAGTCGGAGATCTTCAACGCCTACCACGAGGTCGGTTCGATCCGCGACAAGGACGAGTTTCTCGTGCCCTTCATCGATGTCCTCACCGACCCGGCTTTCACCACCGGCACGCCGCAGAACGACCAGCAGCTGCTGAAGAGCCTGATCGTGTTCTCGTGCCTGATGGAGGGGCTCTTCTTCTACGTCGGCTTCGCGCAGATCCTCGCCCTCGGCCGGCAGAACAAGATGACCGGCGCCGCCGAGCAGTACATGTACATCCTGCGCGACGAGTCCATGCACTGCAATTTCGGCATCGACCTCGTCAACCAGATCAAGCTCGAGAACCCGCACCTGTGGACGGCGGAGTTCCGCGACGAGCTGCAGGCGCTCTTCCGGCGCGCGGTCGAGCTCGAGTACCGCTACGCCGAGGACACCATGCCGCGCGGGGTGCTTGGCCTGAATGCGCCCATGTTCAAGGAATACCTGCGCTTCATCGCCAACCGGCGCTGCCAGCAGATCGGCCTCGAGACGCTCTACGCCGGGGCGCAGAACCCTTTCCCGTGGATGAGCGAGATGATCGATCTCAAGAAGGAGCGCAACTTCTTCGAGACCCGCGTGATCGAGTATCAGACCGGAGGCGCGCTCAGCTGGGAGTGAACGCAAGAGACTCGCGAATGATGCTTTGATGCAACGAATGACCCGCGCAAGCAGCCACGAGGGGGAGCGAATGGAAGAGGAGTGGGACCAAATGCATAGAATCACGGCATGCAAGGCCGAGGAGGACTACAAACTGTGGCTGCGCTTCGATGACGGCCTCGAAGGCAGCGTATTCCTCGGCAACCTGCTCGAGATCGGCGCGTTCCAGCTGTGGCGGGACGTGCGCGAGTTCGAGAAGGTCAGCGTCGATCCGGACACGGCCACCGTCACCTGGGAAGGCGGCATCCGGCTCGACAGCGACGTCCTCTACCAGGACCTCGCCTCGCGCACCCACCCCATTCAGCATGCCGGCGGCGGAACTCCACCGACGGCGGTTGGATAGTCCGACGCGCGCCGCGCGCCGGGCTTCTTTTGTTGTTCAACAACCTTGAAGGAGATTGAGCATGGCGAAGAAGAAAGCGAAAAAAGGCGGAAAGAAAAAGAAGAAGAAGAAAGCATCACGAAAGAAGAAATCGTTAAAAAAAGCGGGTAACAAAAAGGCGGCAGCAAAGAAATCCGCCAAGAAGAAGAAAAAGGCGGGAAAAAAGAAAAAGGCGATGAAAGCCGCCACACCCACGGCCAGCCCTGCGGAGCCGACGGCCACTGCGCCAGCAGCACCGTCGAGCGCTGCGACGACCGGCGCGAGAACCGCGCTGAATCCAGCAGCCGCATGGCCCTTCCCGACGGGGTCCCGGCCGTAACCGGGAACCCGTAGGGAGCGGCGCGGGGCGAAAGCCCCGCGCCAGGCCCTCGAAGCTCAGCGGACCGGCTTGGTCCAATCGGCCCAAGAAACGAGACCTAGGCCGGTCCGCGGCTTCACTAGAAGGCGTTCATTTTACCGGCCGTTCCCCTCCGAAGCCGGCCAGATTTCGGCTGTAAGCCGGCGTTTCGCATGCTCCGCCGGCACTCTCTGGAAACGCCTGAAGTGATTGACACAATTGAAAAATACGAAATATGATGGCGTCCGCTGCAGCGCAACACCGGTCCTCGCCTGACCAATCCCAAGTGGCAACAGGGCGCCGGGCTAAGGAGGTGGCTTATGGTCGTATCGGTACTGGGTCGCGCCTACGCCGGCGCGAAGAGCCTGCTGGCATTGATCGGCCTCGCGACGCTGGGAGGCCTGTTCCTCGTTCCGCTTGCGGGCGAGGGGATGAAGGCGTTGCCCGTGCCTTTCGGCGAGGCGATTCTCGAGCCGGCCACCGTTGCCGCCGGGTCCATGGAGCCGCACATCGACACGGCGCTCGAGCGCGAGCAGCGCCTGCTCACTGAATTCATCGCCAAGCGCTATCGGGTGTCCGACGCCGCGGTCGCGAGCTACGTCGCCGCGGCGTACCGGGCGGGCGAGCAGTATTCGGTCGACCCGCTGCTCATCCTCGCGGTGATGGCGGTCGAGTCGCGCTACAACCCGGTGGCCGAGAGCACGCTCGGCGCGAAGGGCCTGATGCAGATCATGCCGAAGTACCACCTCGAGAAGGTCATGGATCGCGGCGGCGCGGAGGCGCTGCTCGAGCCCGAGGTCAACATCGAGATCGGCACCCAGATCCTGCGCGAGTACCAGCGCCGCTTCCGCGATACCGAAACCGCGCTGCAGATGTATGCCGGCGCCTTCGACGAGCCGACCTCGCAATACGCGGCCAAGGTCTTCGCCGAGCGCGCGCGGCTGGAGTTCCTCAGGCAGAAGGCGAAGAAGCCGCAAAGCGCTTGAAGTTACGCGGCAAATCGTTTTATCCGCCGCGCCGCTTCCTCGAGCTCGGCCATCGCGCGCGTGTAGGCGAAGCGAACATGGCGCGCCGTGCCATTGCCGCCGAAGTCGACTCCCGGCGTCGCCGCCACCGCCTCGCGCTCGAGTAACCCCATGCAGTAGGCGCGTGCGTCGCGCCCGCAATCGGCGTAGATGTAAAAGGCGCCGTGCGGCTCGGCCGGCACGGCGAGGCCGGCGCTGCGCAGCTGCGGCAGCAGGAAATCGCGCCGCCGGGCAAACTCGCGCCGGCGCTCTTCCAGCACCCTCAGGCTCTCCGCGCCGAACGCGGCACAGGCGGCGTACTGCGCCGCCGAGGGCGCGGAAATGAAAAGGTGCTGCGCGAGCTTCTCGAAGCCGCGCACCGCCGCGCTCGGCAGCACCACCCATCCCAGGCGCCATCCGGTCATGCAGAAGTACTTCGAGAAGCTGTTGATGATCACCACTTCGCCCGGTAGACCGAGCGCGGTCCAGGGCTCGGCGCCGTACGTGAGGCCCTGGTAGATCTCGTCGACGATCAGCACGCCGCCGCGCTCGGCGATGAAGCGCGCGATCGCTTGCAATTCACTCTTTGCGATCAAAGTCCCTGTCGGATTCGACGGCGAGCCGAGGATCAGCCCTTTGGTGCGCGCGCCCCACGCCTCGCGCACCATTTGCGCGCTCGGCTGGAAGTTCTGCGCGGCGCTCACGGCGAGCGGCCGCGCGCGCCCCTCGAAAGCGCGCACGAAATGCCGGTAGCCCGGATATCCGGGATCGGGCACGAGCACTTCGTCGCCGGCGTCGACATAGAGCGCGGCGACGGTCAGCAGCGCGCCGGATGCACCGGCGGTAACGACGACGCGCGCGGGCTCCACGGACTTAAGGAACTTGGCGGCGTAGTGGCCGGCGATCGCCTCGCGCAGCGCGTGCAAGCCGAGCGTGGGCGTATACGCGGTGCGGCCTTCGCGCAGCGCGCGCACGCCGGCCTCGACCACAGGCTCGGGCGCGGTGAAGTCCGGCTCGCCGATCTCCATATGCACGACGCGCCGGCCCGCGCGCTCGAGATCGTGCGCGCGCGCCAGCACGTCCATGACTTCGAACGGTTCGATTTCCGCGGCGCGGCGCGCGGCTGCGAGGTGAGCGGTGATGGCGAAGGCCATTGTACGTTCCCCCTGCTATAGAATCGTCGCGTGGACGAGCAGCTGAAGAAGAACGCCCTCGAGTACCACCGGCGCCATCCCCCGGGCAAGATCTCGGTTCTTCCCACCAAGCAGCTCACCAACCAGCGCGATCTCGCGCTCGCCTACTCGCCCGGCGTCGCCGCGGCGTGCGAGGAAATCGTGCGCGATGCGGCGGCCGCCGTGCACTACACGTCGCGCTCCAATCTCATCGCCGTGATCACCAACGGCACCGCGGTGCTCGGCCTCGGCGCCATCGGCCCGCTCGCCGCGAAGCCGGTCATGGAGGGAAAGAGCGTCCTTTTCAAGAAGTTCGCCGGCATCGACTGCTTCGACATCGAGATCGACGAGCGCGACCCGCAGAAGCTGGTCGAGATCATCGCCGCGCTCGAGCCGACTTTCGGCGCGATCAACCTCGAGGACATCAAGGCGCCGGAGTGCTTCATGGTCGAGCGCGCGCTGCGCAAGCGCATGCGCATTCCCGTGTTCCACGACGACCAGCACGGCACCGCGATCACCGTCGGCGCGGCGATCTACAACGGCCTCAAGGTCGTGGCCAAGCGCATCGAGGAAGTGAAGCTCGTCGCCTCCGGCGCGGGCGCCGCGGCGCTCGCCTGCCTCGACCTCTTGCAGAAAATGGGGCTGCCGCTCGCCAACATCGTCGTCACCGACATCAAGGGCGTGGTCTACAAGGGCCGGCGCGAGCTCATGGACCCGGACAAGGAGCGCTATGCGAAGGAGACGCGCGCGCGCACGCTCGACGAGGCGATCGCCGGCGCCGACGTCTTCCTGGGACTCTCGGCGGGCGGCGTGCTTACCGGCGCGATGGTGAAGAAGATGGCCGAGCGCCCGCTCATCCTCGCGCTCGCCAATCCCGAGCCCGAGATCCGGCCGGAGCTCGCGCGCGAGGCTCGCGCCGACTGCGTGATCGCCACCGGGCGCTCGGATTACCCGAACCAGGTGAATAACGTCCTCTGCTTCCCGTTCATCTTCCGCGGCGCGCTCGACGTCGGCGCGACCACCATCACCATCGAGATGGAGCTCGCCGCGGTGCGCGCCATCGCCGAGCTCGCGCAGGCGGAGACCTCGGAGCAGGTGGCGCTCGCCTACGGCATCGAGACGATCAGCTTCGGCCCCGAGTACATCATCCCGCGGCCGTTCGATCCGAGGCTCATCGCGCTTGTCGCCCCTGCGGTGGCCAAGGCGGCCATGGATTCGGGCGTCGCCATGCGCCCGATCGCCGACCTCGAGGCGTACCGGCAGTCGCTGACCCAGTTCGTCTACCAGTCCGGCCTCATCATGAAGCCGCTCTTCACCGCGGCGAAGGCCGCGCCGCGGCGCATCGTCTACGCCGAAGGCGAGGACGAGCGCGTGCTGCGCGCCGTGCAGATCGTGGTCGACGAGGGCCTCGCGCGTCCGATCCTCGTCGGCCGGCCGCAGGTGGTGGAGCAGCGCCTCGAGCGCCTGGGCCTGCGCGTGCGCCCGGGGCAGGGTTTCGAGCTCGTCAATCCCGAATTCGACCCGCGCTATCGCGATTACTGGAGCACGTATCACCAGCTTGCCGAGCGCCGCGGCGTCACGCCGGAGTACGCGCGCATCGAGATGCGGCGCAACCACACGCTCATCGGCGCGATGATGATCCACAAGGGCGAGGCCGATGGCATGCTGTGCGGCACGCTCGGCATGTTCGCCGAGCACATGCGCTACCTCCATCAGGTGATCGGGCTGCGGCCCGGCGTGCGCCACTACGCGGCGATGAATGCGCTCATCCTTCCGGCGCGCACGGTCTTCATCTGCGATACCTACGTGGCCGACGATCCGGACGCGGAGCACATCGCCGAGATGACGCTGCTTGCCGCCGAGGAAGTGCGCCGCTTCGGCATCGCGCCGAAGGTCGCGCTCCTTTCCGCCTCCAACTTCGGCTCGATCGACACGCCCTCGGCGCGCAAGATGCGCGCGGCGCTCGCGCGCATCGCCGAGCGCGCGCCCGAGCTCGAGATCGAGGGCGAGATGCACGGCGACGCCGCCTTGTCGGAAGAAATCCGGCTGAAGGTCTTCCCGCGCACGCGGCTGCGCGGCGAGGCCAACCTGCTCGTCATGCCGACGCTCGACGCAGCCAACATCTCGTTCAACCTGCTGAAGACCGCGGCCGGCGGCGGCGTCACCGTCGGGCCGATGCTGCTCGGCGCGGCGCGCCCGGTGCACATCCTCACGCCCTCGGCGAGCGTGCGGCGTATCGTCAACATGACGGCGCTCGCCGTCGCCGATGCGAACGCGCCGCGGGTGCAGGAGTGCCTGTTCTGATGGAAGCGGCCCTCAGCGCGACGATCGCGCCCTTCCCCGCGAACCGCGTGCGCTCGCGCGCAGGGCTGGTGCTTACCGGGGGCGGGGCGCGCGCGGCCTACCAGGTGGGCGTGGTAAAGGCGGTGCGCGATGTGCTCGGCAACCCGACCAAGAACCCGTTCCCCATCCTGTGCGGCACCTCGGCCGGCGCGATCAACGCGGCAACGCTCGCCGTCTTCGCCGACGATTTCTCGCGCGCGGTCGGCAACCTGCTCGAGGTGTGGGAGAACATGCATTGCCGCCACATCTACCGCACCGATGCCTGGCACATCCTGAAGAGCGGGGCGAAATGGCTCGCCGCGATGATGCTCATCTCGCGCGACAACCCGATCTCGCTCCTCGACAACACGCCGCTCGCCCAGATGCTCGAGCGCAACCTCGCTTTCGAGCGCATCCAGGCCAACATCGACTCGGGCGCGCTCTACGCCGCCTGCGTGACCGCGTCGGGCTATACGACGGGGCAGAGCGTGTCGTTCTTCCAGGGCGGAAGCGGCCTCGAGGGCTGGGAGCGAAACCAGCGCATCGGGGCGGCGGTGACGCTCAAGCTCGAGTACCTGCTCGCCTCGGCGGCGCTGCCCTTCATCTTTCCCGCGATGAAGGTGCATCGCGAGTACTTCGGCGACGGCTCGATGCGCCAGATCGCGCCGGTATCGCCGGCGCTGCACCTGGGCGCCGACCGCGTCCTCATCGTCGGCACCGGGCGCCAGGCGCAGGACCAGAACCGCGCGCGCTCGAGCATCTACCCGTCGCTCGCGCAGAT
>Ga0075426_10000355_pt1 | contig 31318 bp, 28 predicted proteins | sample SoiMethybrSBSTD5_FD_75304 | JGI IMG/M metagenome (GOLD analysis project Ga0075426, IMG submission 75304) | Bulk soil microbial communities from a Populus tree surrounding site in Tennessee, USA - Soil MetaG P. TD hybrid SBSTD5 | ecosystem: Environmental > Terrestrial > Soil > Tree plantation... | reverse complement strand
ACGGCCTGGATCTTCGTGCCGCCGAGATCGATACCGCCCCGAAGTCCCATGCGGCCGTAATATCGCACGTCGCGCCGCGGATGCGCCTGCGCTCTATACGATTGGCGCCCATGATCACGGCCGCCCAAGTCGTTCGCGCGTTCAACGACCACGACCTGCACCTCGTCCGCTTCCTGTACTGCGACAACGGCGGCACGATCCGCGGCAAGGCGTCCAGCCGCCACGGCCTCGCAGGCCGCATCGAGAGTGGCATCGGCCTGACCGTCGCGATGCAGGCGATGAACAGCCTCGACCAGCTCCAGCCCGTTCCGGACATGGGCCCGGTCGGCGAGGTGCGCCTCGTCCCCGATCCCGACACCTTCCGTGTGCTTCCGTACGCCCCGCACATGGGGGCGATGTTCGTCGACATGATCGGCCTGGACGGGAACCCCGCGCCGGTGTGCCAGCGCTCGTTCCTGAAGCGCATGTGCGACCGGCTGGCCGAGCGCGGCCTGCGCATCGAGATCTCGTTCGAGAACGAGTTCTCGCTCGCCCGCGCCGTCGCCGGCGGCTACGAGCCGGTCGACTCGAGCCTGTGCTTCTCGACGATCGGGATGACGGCCGTCCAGGATGTGATCGACGACCTCGTGGTCGCCCTCGAGGCGCAGGGGATCGTGCTCGAGCAGTACTACGCCGAGCTCGGCCACGGCCAGCACGAGATCTCGACCGGTCACGCGCCGGCCCTCACCGCCGTCGACCAGCAGATCTTCACGCGCGAGACGATCCGCGGCATCGCCACCGCCCACGGCCTGGTCGCGTCGCTCGCCCCCAAGCCGTGGCCGCAGAACGCCGGCAACGGCTGCCACATCCACTTCTCGCTGTGGGAGGGCGACCGCAACCGGTTTCACGATCCGGACGGCCCGGGCGCGACCTCCGCCGAGGCCCGCTCGTTCATCGCCGGCCTGCTCGAGCACCTGCCCGGGCTGTGCGGGCTGACCGTGCCGAGCTTCAACTCCTACCACCGCATCGTCCCCCACTACTGGGCCGGCGCCTTCACCTGCTGGGGCCTCGACAACCGCGAGGCGCCGGTGCGGGTGCCGTCGCTCTACGCGGGCCGCGAGGAGGCGTCGACGAACGCCGAGCTGAAGGCGGCTGACGCGAGCTGTAACCCCTACCTGGCAGTGGGCGGCCTGATCGCCGCCGGCCTCGACGGCCTCGAGCGCGGCCTCGAGCCGCCCGCGCCGGTGCAGGTCGACCCGGGCACGCTGTCGGAGGCCGAGCGCGAGGCGCAGGGGATCCGGCCGCTGCCCTCGAGCCAGCGGGAGGCGCTCGACGCCCTGGCGGCGGACGAGGTGCTCACGGGCGCCATGGGCGACGTGCTCGCCGGCTCCTACCTGGCGGTGCGGCGGTCGGAGTGGGAGGCCTACTCGTCAGCGGACGAGGCCTTCGAGCAACAGGGCCACTTCGAGAAGTACTGACGCTTATCCGATCGCGACGCTGACCTCGTCCAGATCGCCGTTGTAGAAGTCGCTGAACGGTTTGCCGGGCTTTGCGCCCAGCGTGAGCGGGCCGGTGTTCGAGATCGACCCGACGGTCCCGCTCTTCGTGAAGGTCTTCCCGTCGACGGCGAGCGAGATGTTCGTATTCGCCTTCGTGCAGGAGATCGTGTGCCACTTGCCGTCGTTGAGCGTCGGACCCGTATGGATCAGGATGCCGCTCTTCGTGGTCTTCGAGCCGACGAAGCGGCAGACGGCGCGGTTGTCCGGCCGGATCTCGACCTTGTAGAACTGGGCCGAATCGGACGAGGTGCCCTTGCGCAGGATGTCGTAGTCGGTGGTGCTGCCCTTCGGCGGCGTCACGGTGTAGCGGACGTGCACGGTGAACTGGATCGGGGCGGTGCCCGGATTCAGCGCCGGATCGGACGGCACATCCACGTAGGAGCTCTTGCCGTTGAACCGGAACGCGGTCCCCGCGAAGCCCGGCACCCCGAGCGTGACGTTGTGGATCATCCCGGTGTGCCCGCCGACGGCGTCGGACGCCGACGAACCGGACGTCTCGTCCAGGTGCCAGAGCGCGTCTGGCGCAACCGAGGCGGCGCTCGCCATTGACGAACCGAGCACGAGCGTCGTTCCAACGGACGCAGCCACAACCAGCATCCTCATCCAGAGCCTCCCTCTCCGCCTGCCGGAAACTGGCATTGTACCGGCGGGAGCAGGACAGTTCGAGTAACGGGAATGACGCGGAGGTGGGATGGCCGGGACGATGACGAGGCGCGCGCTGGTGGGCGGCGGGGTCTTCGCGGTCGTCGGCGCCGGTGCCGTCGCCGCGGGAGTCGTCCCCGGCCGATCGCGGCTCAAGGCCGACCTGAAGGATCAGTACCACGCCTGGTTCAGCCCCCATCCGCACATCCCGGACGCGCCGGAGGGCCAGATCCAGCTCGAGCAGGTGCGCTCGCAGGCGCGCGGGAAGACCGTCGACCTCTTCACGGCCGTCCCGCACGGGCACGGCGACGGCGCCGGCCTGCCGGTCTGCGTCATCCTGCACGGCGTGAGCGCCACGCCGAAGGACTACCAGGCGTTCGGGTTGGGCAGGTTCCTGACCGCGGCGGTCGAGCGCGGCGCACCGCCGTTCGTGCTCGCCGGGGCGGATGGCGGCGTGCTCTACTGGGAGCCCGACCCGGCCGGCGGCGACGACCCCCAGAAGATGATGACCGAGGAGATGCCGCGATGGCTGGCGGCGCGCGGGTTCGACGCGCGCCGGATCGCCGGGTGGGGCTGGTCGATGGGCGGCTACGGCGTCCTGCGCCTCGGCGAGGTGCAGCCGGGATGGCTGCGGGCCGTCGCGGCCTTCAGCCCCGACGTCACCCACAGCGCGAGCGTCGCCGGCGACGACGGCGTCTACCGGACGACGCCGCTCGGGGTCTGGTGCGGCCGCAGCGACCCGCTCTACGGCGACGTGCGCGCCTTCGTGGCCCAGCTGCCGCGGCGGCCGCAGGTGCTCTCCTACGGCGACGGCGCCCACACCCGCGCCTACTGGGACAGCGTCACGCTGCCCGCGTTGGCGTTCGTGGCCGGCGAGCTCGAGAAGGCCGCGTGAACGCAGGGACGCTGGCCGACGCGCTCTGGGGGATCCCCGCCGTCGACCACCACGCCCACGGCGTCGTCGCGTTCGAGCCGACGCTGGACGAGTTCCGCGGCATGTTCTCGGAGAGCCCCGACCCCGCCCAGTGGCCGCACATCGCGACCGGCCTCACCTACCGCCGGGCCATGGCCGAGCTCGCGCAGTTCCTGGGCTGCGAGCCGGGCGAGGAGGCCGTCTACGCGCACCGGCTCGCGGCCGACTTCGACGAGTACTCGGCCGGCCTCCTGCGCGCGTCGGGCACCGGGCTGCTCCTGATCGACGACGGCTATCCGGCCGTCGGCGAGGGATACGACTGGCGGCGGATGGGCGAGCTGGCGGACTGCCCCGTGCGCCCGGTGATGCGGATCGAGCGGGTCGCCGAGGAGGCCCTCGGCGGCGGCTTCGACGAGTTCCGCGAGCGGGTGCGGGCGGAGGTGTCGTCCGCCCGGGCGCGCGGCTTCGCCGGGCTGAAGACGATCGCCGCCTACCGCACGGGGCTCGACGTCGGCGCGGCGGACGTGGATGCGGCCCGCGCGGCCTTCCGCGCCGGCGGGCCGCGGCTGAGCGCGAAGCCGCTGCTCGAGCTGGCCCTCTGGGACGCGCTCGAGGCGAACGCCGCCGATCCGCTGCCGCTGCAGGTGCACTGCGGCTTCGGCGACTCCGACCTGCTGCTGCCGCGCGCCGACCCGACGTGGCTCAAGCCGGCGATCGAGCGGTACCGGTCGACGCCGTTCGTGCTGCTGCACTGCTACCCGTTCGTGCGCGAGGCGGGCTGGCTGGCGCACGTCTACGGGAACGTGTTCTTCGATCTCTCGCTGACGATCCCGCACGTGTCCCGGCCGGCCGAGATGGTGCGCCAGGCGCTCGAGCTGGCGCCGGCGTCGAAGCTGCTCTACGCGAGCGACGCCGCCCGCACCCCCGAGCTCTACCTGCTGGCCGCGCGCTGGTGGCGGACGGCCCTCGCCGAGGTGCTGGGCGCCGAGTTCCCGGCGGCCGACGCGGAGCGTGTCGGGAGCATGATCCTGCGCGAGAACGCGCACGCCGTGTACCCGCTCGGGTAGGGAAACCGCTGCAATCCCGCCGCAATTCCCCCACGCGGGAGTTGCGCTTGGGCCCGCATACGGTGAGAATCGCCGTAGTGAACGGTGTACCTCACCCACGGGTCCGGCTTTACCGCTTCGGCGCGCGCGTCCTCGCCGCCGGCGTGCTCGTCGCGAGCGTGGCAGCCGTGGTCGCGGTCATCAAAAACGTGCCGCTCCACCATTCGAGCTCGCCGCCGCCGACGACGGCCGTCAAGCCGAATCCCTGGGGCGTGAGCCAGGCCGGCTACCACGAGATCTCGGCGTCCCTGCCGAAGGCGCTTCGCCAGCTGCCAGTGCGGGTGCACCTGCCCCGCTCGGCCGGCGCGCCGGCCGGGCTCTACCGCGCAGCCGACAGCGCGCGGGTGCGCTACTCGGGAAGCTCGAAGTACGGCCTCTATCTCCTGACGGTGTGGCCCGCCTCCCACGGCGTCGGCCCGCGCGTCATCCGCACCCTCGCCAAGAGCTGCCACGTCTGCACGCGCAACCGCCTGATCACGCTCGTCCCCGGCGTTGCCGGCGCGATCGCCGCCGGCGGCGGCCACGCCAGCACCGTCACCTGGCGCCAGGGCGGCCGCACCTTCCAGGTGCGCGGCCCGGCGGGCTCGTTCTCGAACCGCGACGCGGTCGCCGCGGCGAGGGCGATCGCCCGGGCGAACCGCTAGAGCGGGACCTCGGCGAGGGCGATCTCGTTGCGCTCGGGGTCGGCGAGCACGAGCTTGCGCCCGGCGGCCACCGTCTCGGTGCGCACCGGCTCGATCCCGCGGCCGGCCAGGTCGGCGATCCACCGCTCGAGGTCGGCCACCGCGAGCGTGAGGTGCGCGTTGCCGGCCCGGCCGGGGCGGCGGACGAGGTAGACCGAGCCAGACGGGGTTGCGCTCCACATCGCCTCGTCCGCGTTCGGGAGGATGTCGGGCGGCCGGCCGAAGAGCCGCGAGAACCAGTCGATCTCGGCGGCGAGGTCGGCGACGGCGATCCCGGCGAACAGGTAGCCGAAGGGCGGCGGCGCGGACACGTTCGCATCCTACGCCGCCGCCCCGGGCCTCCCTACGAGAGGGTCATCGCCGTGGTGCGTGTCTTGGTCAGCGGGATGTCGTAGTTCGAATCCGTGGCGCTCGCCGACGTCCGGAGCGTCGCCGGTCCTGCCGAGAAGGTGCCGCCGACGGGCTTGATCACGGCCTTCCAGAGGCGGTGCCGGCGCTCGGGCAGGGGAGCTGCACCTGTAGCGAGCCCGTGACACTGCCCTGGGTCAGCGTGCCGGAAACCTGCAGTGGCGCGCCCGGCCACACCCGCGGCTGTCCTCGTACTCCCTGCCTCGTACGAGCGTACGGGGGAAGTTGCAAAGAGGCAACGCGGTGTCACCGCCCGGCCGGGCACACTACCGGCCATGGGAACCGAGATGGTCAGGAGGCACGGCCAGCCGCCGCGCAGCCTCCCGGTCGTGGCCCTTCGGATCGTGCTCGTGCTGCTCGTGCTGCTCGCCGTGGTGTGGGCGGCCGAATGGCGCCAGCGGGCCACGCGCACGTCCGTGCAGCGCGACGTCGCCGCGAAGCTGCGCACCTCCCCGGCGCGGTGCGCGGATCAGACCGGCAACGGGTCGCGCTGGGCGTGCCTGGTCGGCTCCGGGCGGGCGGCCCGCTGCGTCGTCGTCGACGTGTCGATCATCGGCTCGTGGAGCCTGGAGAAGCGGCCGGCGCACTGCCGCTACCCGTGAGCGGCGCGCCGCCGAGGTCGACGCCGAAGACCTCGCGCAGGACCGCTTCCCGCTCCACCTCGTCGGCGAGCTCGCGCTCGTCGCGCCCGGCGGGCGTCGTCGTGATCAGGCGCATGCCGGCCAGGCTGACCCGGCCGTCCTCGGTCAGGAGCGAGCAGATCGGCGCGTCCGTGAAGTGGCCCGGCGGCGTCTGGAGCGCGTCGCACATGCCCTGGAACTCCGGCATCCGCCGCGGCGTGAGCGTGAAGACGTACTGGCGCGATCCCTCCTGGAACAGCGTCACCCGCCCGTCCGCCTGCTCGAGCCGGTAGGGCCGGCCCTCGCGCAGCTGGTCGCCGGTCTCGTGCAGCCGCAGCGGCCCGGTGAAGCTGTCGCCGAAGCCGACGTCGGCGATCCACGGCTCGTCGAGATCGACCCGCAGCGTGAGGTGGGCGAAGTCCGGCGACGGCGGGTCGCTCAGGACGACGGACGCCGCGCACCGGGTGACGGCGTAGCCGAGCTGTTCGAGCAGCAGGGCGAAGAGCCCGTTCAGCTCGAAGCACCAGCCGCCCCGGCGGCGGCGGACGACCTTGTCGAAGACGTGATCGGGATCGAGCACGTTGCGCCGGCCGAGATGGATGTCGAGGTTCTCGAACGGCACCGCCAGCATGTGGGCGCGGTGCAGCGCCGCGAGCGTCGCGGCGGTCGGCTCGGTCGAGCCGGAGTAGCCGATCCGGTCGAGGTAGGCGCGGGCGTCGATCACGAGAGCGTGGGCGGTCCTGCCTCGAGGCGCGCGAGCGCCGCGGTGCGCACGCGGTCGGGGTCCATGTCCGACCAGTCGGCGTCGATCCACCAGGTGGCGCCGGCCTCGGCCCAGGGCTTCACGATCTCGGCCGCCGCCTCGCGGTCGGGGGGCGTCGTGCCCTCGGCCACCACGTCGTAGCCGTCCATCGAAAGGCCCGCAGCCGCGCGCCGTTCGCGCAGCCAGGCGATGCCCTCGCGCAGCCGCTCGGGCGTGAGCTCCTCGTCGCCCCCGCCCTTCGGCATGTACGCCGGCAGCCAGCCGTCGAGCCGCGCCGCCCGCCGCATCGACTTCGGCCGCGGCCACGCCCCGACCACCCAGATCGGGACGCGCGGGCGCTGCACGGGACGCGGCGGCACCATGCGATCGGCCGGCCGGGCGCGGTAGTGGGCGCCCTCGTAGGTGACCGGCTTGCCGCTCCACAGCGCCTGCATCAGCTCGAGGCTCTCGTCCATCATGTCGGCCCGCGTCCGCCGGCCCGGGTCGTCCTCGAAGATCCACCAGCGGTCGTCGGTGGCGCCGAGGCCGATCGGCAGGATCACCCGGCCGCCGGAGAGGTTGTCGAGCGTCGCCACCTGGGCGGCCAAATCCCACGGCTGCCGGCGCGGAAGCGGCGTCAGCATCGTGCCCATGCGGATCCGCTCGGTACGCATGGCGACAGCGGTCAGCATCATCCAGGCGTCGATCCCCCAGACGGCCTCCCACACGAAGAACCCGTCCCAGCCGTGCTCTTCAGCGACGGCGGCCAGCTCGGCCGCCGTGCGCGCGTCGCCGTAGGGGAGCACCCATCCGAAGCGCATGAACGGGAAGCCTAGGGGACAGTCCCCGTCTGCGGGGGACTGTCCCCGCTTCGGATCCCCCGCGGCCGGCGGAGTCGGCCGGCCGCGGGGTCTGGGAACGGTCAGGGGACCGTGTACGTCAGGCGACCGACTTGACGGGCACCGGCTCCAGGGCGAGCCGCAGCACCTCGTCGACGCTCATGACGGGGTGGAACGTCATCTGGTCGCGCACGTCCTTGGGCACCTCGTCGAGGTCGCCCCGGTTGCGCTCCGGCAGGATGACGTCGGTGAGCCCGGCCGCGTGAGCGGCCAGCACCTTCTGCTTCAGCCCGCCGATCGGGAGCACGCGGCCCTGCAGCGTGACCTCGCCGGTCATGCCGACCGTGTGCTTCACGGGCCGCCCGGTGAGCAGCGACGCGATCGCGGTCGTCATGGCGATACCGGCCGAGGGGCCGTCCTTCGGGATCGCGCCCGCCGGCACGTGCACGTGGAACTCGGTGTGCTCGAAGTCGTGCGGGTCGACGCCCAGCTCGTCCGCGTGGCTGCGGACGAACGAGAGCGCGATCCGGGCCGACTCCTTCATCACGTCGCCCAGCTGGCCGGTCAGGGTCAGGCCGTCCGAGCCCGGCATGCCCGTCGCCTCGATGAAGAGCACGTCGCCGCCGGTGCCGGTGACCGCCAGTCCGGTGGACACGCCGGGCACCGCCGTGCGCACCGCGGACTCCTGGAAGAACTTCTGCCGTCCCAGGGCGTCGCGCACGGCTGCGAGGTCGATCGTGACGCGCGACTCGGCGGTGCCGGAGGCGATCCGGGTGGCCGTCTTTCGCAGCACGGTGCCCAGCTCGCGCTCGAGCTGGCGCACGCCCGCCTCGCGGGTGTACTCGGTGATGATGGTCTCGACCACGTCCTCGGAGATCTGCACCTCCTCGGGCTTCAGGCCGTTTCGCTCCACCTGCCGCGGCCACAGGTAGCCGCGGGCGATGGCGACCTTCTCGGCGGTGGTGTACCCGTCGAAGCGGATCACCTCCATGCGGTCGAGCAACGGGCCGGGGATGGTGTCGGCCACGTTCGCGGTCGCGATGAAGAGCACCTGGGACAGGTCGAGCTCGACGTCCAGGTAGTGGTCGCGGAACGAGTGGTTCTGGGCCGGGTCGAGCACCTCGAGGAGCGCCGAGGAGGGGTCGCCGCGCCAGTCGGCGCCGACCTTGTCGACCTCGTCCAGCATGATCACGGGGTTCATCGTGCCCGCGTCGCGCAGGGCGCGGACGAGCCGTCCCGGCAGGGCGCCGATGTACGTGCGCCGGTGACCGCGGATCTCGGCCTCGTCACGCACGCCGCCGAGCGACATGCGCACGAACTCGCGCCCGGTCGCGCGGGCGATCGACTCGCCGATCGAGGTCTTGCCGGTGCCCGGCGGGCCGATCAGCGTCAGGATGACCCCGGAGCGGCGGTCGTCGGGGACGCCGCGGTCCGCGCGCAGCTTGCGCACGGCCAGGTACTCCGTGATGCGCTCCTTGACGTCGTCGAGGCCGGCGTGGTCGGTGTCGAGCACCTCCCGCGCGTGCACCGGGTCGAGCCGTTCGTCGCTCCGCTTCGCCCACGGCACGGCGATCAGCCAGTCGAGGTAGGTGCGGATCATCGAGGACTCGCCGGTCGACTCGCCCATCCGCTCGAGCCGGGCGACCTCGCGCTCGGCCTGCTCGCGGACCTCGTCGGGCATTCCGGCCTCCTCGATCTTGGCCCGGTACTCCTCGGCCACGGAGGCGTCGTCGTCGCCGAGCTCCTTGCGGATCGAGTCCATCTGCTTGCGCAGGAAGTAGTCGCGCTGCTGCTTCTGGGCGCCGGACTCGACGTCGTCGCGGATGCGGCGGCGCACCTGCAGCTCGGCCAGCCGGTCGCGCTGCAGGCCGAGAGCCAGCTCCAGTCGCTCGACCACGTCGATGGTCTGCAGGAGCTCGACCTTCTGCTCGTAGGTGAAGTCGGGGGCGTAGCCGGACGTGTCGGCCAGGGCACCGGGATCGGTGATCGAGCGCACGAAGGCGCTCACGCGCCCGTCGTCGCCGCGCAGCTCGAGGATCTCCTCGACCACGGCGCGGTACTCGCGCTCGAGCTCACGGGTGCGCGAGGGCGCGGGCGTCTCGTCGGGACGCTCGTCGACCTCGACCCACAGGCGGCCCTGGGGGTCGCTCGTGGCGGCGCCGGCGATGCCCCGGTGGAGGCCGGACAGGGACACGGCGCGGATGCGTCCCGGCAGGCGCATGTGTTCGCCGACCTCGGCCACCAGGCCGACGTGGGCGTAATCGGAGCCATGCCGCGGGACGAGCAGAACACGGGACTCCTCGCCGACGTCCACGGGCAGCGTCACGTCCATGCCCGGGAAGACGACGGTGTCCTCGAGGGGGATCAGGAGAAGTTTCGTCATATGCGTAGTGTGCCAGAAATAGTTGATGTTGGCAAATATCCGCTGCATGGAATATGATTGGCATCACATGAATGAGTGCTGGGAGCTCCTGTTCGACCTCCTGATGGCGGAGCGGGCCCGTTTTCCCGCAATTGCAGCCGAATTCGACCTCTCTCCGACCCAGGTGCACGTCCTCCGCCTGCTCGAGCCGGGAACGGCGGTGCCCATGGGCCGCCTGGCCGGCGGCCTCGGCTGCGACGCCTCGAACATCACCGGCGTCGTCGACCGGCTGGAGGCGCGCGGCCTCGTCGAGCGGCGGGCGGCCGAGCGCGACCGGCGCGTCAAGGTGCTCGTCGTCACCGAGCGCGGCCTCGAGTTGCGGCGACGGCTGCTCGTGCGCATGGCCGAGCCGCCCGAGCCGATCCGGCGGCTGTCACCGGCCGATCAGCGTGCCCTGTCGCAGATCCTGCGCCGGGCGCTGGCTCAGCCGCCGAGCACGCCGCGGACGAGCCGGATCAGCTGATCCACCGGCACGCGGTCGGCCGCCGCGTGCAGCACGAGGCCCTCGATCTCGTTGATCGCGCCGGCCCGCTGCCCGTCCGAGATCGCCCGTTCGAGCCCGGCCTTGGCGGCGGCGGCGATCTCGGCCGTCGAGAGGCCGTGCCGGTGCGCGAACTCCTTCAGCCGCGCCTCGCTGGTGAACGCGAGCAGGAGCGCCGGCTGGGAGACGTGCAGCTTGCAGGCGGCGCCGTCGAGCGCGGAGAGCGCCACCTCGTTCTCGAGGTCGCTGAAGTCGGCGACGTGGTGCCACGGCCGCGGTGTGCAGGGGCTGGGCACGCTCGCCGGCGCGTAGTCGCGCCCGCCCAGCAGCAGATACGAGCCCACGAGCGCCACCGCCGCCACGAGCGCGATCACCGGCCAGCGGAGGGTCGTCACGTCGCCACCTCCCGCCGGCTCAGGCCGATCGGCACGAGCGCGAGCAGCGCGATCGCGGACGCCACCAGGAACGAGCGCGAGAACGCGTGCGTGGCCGCGCGCCGCACCTGGTCGTTCAGCTGGTGGTGCAGGTGGGCATAGACCGGGACGTCGGCGCCGCTCGGGTGCTGGGCGCGGAAGGCCGGCCCGAGGTCGGGCAGGCGGTTGTTGGCCTCCTGGAGCTGGCGGCCGATCGCCTCGCCGAGCCGCAGCTTGGCGTCGAACGAGAGCGCGGAGTTGATGACGAGCGCCGTGCCCGCCCGCTCTGCCGCCGCCTGCTGCGCCAGCAGGTCGGTCGTGAAGATCGGCGTCAGGATGAGCAGGCCGATGACCACTCCGGCGTGGCGGGCGCCGATCGTCCAGCCGCCCTGGATCGCCTGTGGCCCGGGCGCGGCCAGGGCGTCGCCGGTCAGCCCGGGCAGCGTGAGCGCAAGCCCGCACCCGATCAGCACCTGCGGCGCGAGCGTCCAGACGATGTCGGCCGACGGGACGAGCGCGAGCGCCGCCAGGCCGCCGGCGATCAGGATCACCCCGCCCGCCGCGGATCCGCGCGAGAGCTGCGCCGGCGGCACCAGCCGCCCGGTGACGAGCGCCGCCGCCGGGATGGCCGAGACGACCGCGGCCGCCTCGAGCGGGTCGAGGTTCCAGCCCCGCACGAGCATCAGCACGAGCAGGAAGAGGGCGGCCGTGAGCGCTGCCGAGACCAGCCCCAGAGCGAGGTTCGGCGAGATGGGCGGGCGGGCGCGGCCGGGCGTCTCGCCGGCCGATCGGCGCAGGCCGCCGCGCAGGAGCAGCAAGAGCAGCGGGACGAGCGCGAGCGGCACCTGGGCGGCGAACACGCCCCGCCAGGTGAACGCCTGCGTGAGCGCGCCTCCGGCGGCCGGGCCGAGCGCCGCGCCGACGGCCGCGGCGGCCGCCCAGGCCGTCGCCCCGCGCCGCCGCGATCCGCTCACGTCCTGCATCAGCGCGAGCGCGGCGCACACGACGGCGGCGCCGCTGACGGCCTGGACGCAGCGCGCGGCGATCAAGAGATCGAAGGTCCCGGCGGCCGCGCACACGGCCGAGGCGGCCGCGAAGCAGGCGAGGCCGGCAGCGGCCACCGCGCCCGCGCCTGCGCGCACTGCGACGTACGCCGCGGGCACGGCGGCGACCGCGAGGGCGAGGTTGAACGCCGTGATCACCCACGCGACGCGCTCGATCGACACGTCGAACGAGGACAGGAGGTCGGGCAACGCCAGGACCACGACCGACGAGTCGGCCAAGACGGTGGCGACGGCGATCGCGAGGCCCAGGCTGAGCGGCACCGATCTGACGGCCTGGATGGTAGCGGGCCTACTCGCCATCGAGGGCGACGTCCCGGCCGCGTGCGAGCGTCCTTCCGGGCCATCCGCTCGCCTCACCGAAGATCGACACGAGCGATGGGACGAGGAGCGGTCGCACGAAGAAGGTGTCGATCACGACCCCGACCGCCATCGTGAACGCCAGCTCCCGAAAGGCGCGGACGTCGACGATCGTGAGCACGCCGAAGCTCGCCGCCAGGGTGATGCCGGCGGTGCGGACGGCCGCCGCCGTGCGCGCCGGAGCGATGCGCAGCGCCTCGCGCAGCGGCCGCACCCGGGCCTCCTGCCACACCCGGCCGGCGACGAAGACGTTGTAGTCGGATCCGAGGGAAACGAGCAGGACACCGGCGGCGAACGGCACGAAGTAGGTCAGCTGGCCGTAGCCGAAGACCGTCTGGAACACCCACGTGCTGATGCCGAGTGCGGCCGCGACCGAGAGCGCGGTCGCCGCCACCAGCAGCACGGGCGCGATCAGCGCGCGCAGGAAGACGACCAGGAGCACGAGGTTCACGAGCAGCACCGCGGCCACGATCCGGACGAGGTCGTCACGCATCGAGGCCACCGTGTCGTGGGCGATGGGGCTGTCGCCGGCGAGCGCGGTCCGCGGCTGCCCCAGTCCGGCCTGCGCGGCCAGCGCGGGCAGGCGGTCGCGCAGCGCCCCCACCTGCTGGAGCGCCGTCGCCCCGTACGGATCCGTGCGGTAGGCGACGAGCAGCCGCGCGGCGCCGCCCGACGGCGTCGTCAGCGCGCCCTGGCCGCGGAGGAACGGCGTGTCGGCGGGGCCGACGACCGCGGCGATACCCGGCTGTCGCCGCAGCTCACCCTCCAGCCGTGCGAGCCCCGCCAGGTCGGAGGCGATCCCCGGCCGGGCGACGATCACCTGTGCCGGCGCCAGCATCCCCGGCACGAACCCGCGGCCGACGTTGTCGGCGCCGATCCGCTCCTGGGCGCTCGCCGGCAGCCCGGAGATGGTCGTCACGCCGAGCTTGGCCGCCCGCACCTGCATTGCGGCAAAGGCGAGCCCCGCCACGCACGCGAGGCCGATCACGAGCGCGGCCGACCGGTGGGCGATCAGGCGCGCCAGCCCGTTCCGGCCTCGGAAGGGCTCATCTCCCGCGTGAGGTTCCGCCGGCTCGGGCGGGCGCGGCCAGTAGAGCGCCCGGCCGAAGATCGCGAGCGCCGCGGGGACGAGGGTGACGGCGACCAGGACCGCCGCGGCGACGGCGATGGCGAGCGCCGGCCCGAGCTCCTGCAGCACCTGCGCTCGGGCGATCCGGAGGGCGAGGAAGCTCGCGATCAGGATCGACCCGCCGGCGAGCACGATGGGCGTCGTCTCGGCGGTCGCACCCTGCGCCGCCTGGAGCCGCGTGCGACCCTGAAGCGTCTTCACCTCGGCGTTCGCGAGGTAGAAGACGACGTAGTCGGTGACGATGCCGAGCACGAGCGCGACGAGCAGCGGCCGCAGCAGCGACGGCTGCTCCAGCCCCGCCCGCCGGGCGGCATGGCTGAGCACCTGCTCGGCCACCGTGTATGCCGTGCCGACCGCGGCGAGCGTGAGCAGGGGCGCGCCGAGCGCGCGGAAGCGGATGCCGACGAGCAGGGCGACGAGCGCGACGGTCGCCACCTCGATCAGCGGCAACGCGTCGTCGACGAGCCCGCCCTCGTGGACCTCGGCGGGGAGGATCCCGGTGACGTGGCCCGTGCCTCCGCGGAGCCGGTTCGCGCCGTCGATCATCCGCAGCGTCGGCGTCGCCGGCGGATACGACAGGTAGGTGATCGCCGTCGTCCCGGTCTCGCGCGAGCCGGGGACGACCCCCTCGAGGTTGATCACGGGAACCGCGACGGGGCCGGAGCCGGGGTGCGCACCGGCGCGACGATCGATGCGCGCGGCGGCGGAAAGGATCCTCGACTGCGCCGAACGCGAAAGCCCGCCGGGGTCGCGATGCACCACCGCCACCTCGCTCGTGAGCGGGATGCGGAATCGGTGCAGCGCGAACGTCTCGGCGCGCAGGGCCGCCGAGTGCGCCGGAACGAGCGAGACGAGGCTGTCGGGGGGCTGGATCGGCGCGGGAAGGATGAACGCCGCGTAGGCGGCGGCCGCCGCCCATCCGGCCAGGATCGGCCACCGCAACCGGACGACCGTCCAGGCGTATGCGCGCGGGATCCGCCCGGTCGTCGGCAGTGACATGTGCCTCTGCATGCCCCGAGGCGCGTCCGCGCAACCCGGTCGCGGGTAATGTCGCCGTGTTGTGATCGACCCGTTCGCGTTTCACCTGCCGGTCCGGATCCGCTTCGGCGACGGCGCGATCGAGGCGCTGCCGGGGGTGCTCGCGGAGCTCGGCGCGGCGGCGCCGACGGTCGTCGTCGAGGCCCCGGTGGCCGCGATTCCGGGCGTGGCCGCCGCGATCGCCGGCCTCGACGTCTACGAGAAGCCGCCCGGCGAGCCGACCGTCGAGCTGGTCGACGCGCTCGTCGCGCGGATGCGGGCAGAGCCGCCGGATGCAGTCGTCGCGATCGGCGGCGGCTCGGCGCTCGACCTGGCCAAGGCGGCCCGGGCGGCCCACTCGCAGGCCACCTCGTTCGCCCGGCTGCTCGCCGGCGCCGACGCGGTGGCCGAGCCGCGCATCGGGCTCGTGACGGTGCCGACCACCTCGGGCACGGGCTCCGAGGTGTCGGGCGGCGCCGTCGTGGTCGATCCGGAGACGGGCCGCAAGCTCGGCGTCGCCTCGCCGTTGATGCGCGCCCAGCACGCGCTGGTCGACCCGCTGCTCACGCTGGGGCTGCCGCCCGCCGCGACGATGGGGACGGGTGCGGACGCCCTCGCCCAGGCCATCGGCGGCGTGGTCGTCCGAAATGGCAACCCCGGGTCGGTCGCGCTCGGCCTGGAGGCCTGCCGGCACGTCGCGGCCGGGCTCGCCGCGGCCGTCGCCGACGGCGGCGACCGCCTCGCCCGCGCGCAGCTCAGCCTGGGCAGCCTGCTCGCCGGACTCTCGATGAACCTCTCCGACTGCGGCGCCGACCATGCGCTCGGCCACGCCATCGGCGGGCGGCTGGGCCTGCCCCACGGATTGAGCGTCGGCCTTGTCCTTGCCGAGACGCTCGACGTCGACCGCGGCGCCTGCGCCGACCGGCTCGAGCGGGTCGCCGACGCGCTCTCGGAGCCGCGGGACGGCTCCGCCGACGGCTCCCGGGCCGTACGCGCCGTGCGCCGGCTCCTGGCCGAAGTCGGCTTCCCGACCTGCGCCGAGGCGGGCGTCGCGGCGACCGATGTCGACGCGCTCGTCGAGCTCGCGCGCGACGACTACTGCCTCACGGTCAGCCCGCACACCTGGACGGCCGCGGACATCCGCCGGGCATATGCCGATGCGCTCGCACTCGACGCGAGAGGGTCGTCCTCCAACCTATAGGTGGTACGTTTTGCACGGCCGCGCACGGCTTCGAGGGGAAGACGTATGAGGATACGATTCGAGAACCACGATCTTGAGACCGAAGGCTGCGGCCAGTTCATCGACCTGACGGACGATGTGGTCAAAGTCGTCGAGCGCAGCCAGGTGCGTGACGGAATGGCGGTCGTGTACTCGCCGCACACCACGTGCGCCGTCGTGATCAACGAGCGCGAGAGCGGGTTCATCGAGGACTTCCAGGAGATGCTCGAGAACATCGCCCCGCGGGACGGGGTGTACTACCGCCACGACGACCTCTCCATCCGCACGGAGGGGCTCGAGGGCGATCCCCACCAGGTCCCCAACGGGCACTCGCACTGCCGTGCGGCGCTGATGGGCTCCGCCTCGCAGACGATCCCCGTGATCGACGGGGAGCTGACGCTCGGGAAGTGGCAGAAGATCTTCTTCTGCGAGCTCGACCGGCCCCGCCGGCGCAAGGTGTTCATCCAGGTCATCGGCGAGGGATGACGCCGCCCGGCGGGGGCGCTGCGGCGGTGAGCGGGGGGCTGCCGGCCGTCATCGACCGGGCGGCGCCCGTCCTGGCGCCTGCCTTGCGGACTGCGTGCGAGCGGCTGACGCCCGAGATCTGCGCCGTCGTCGGCTACCACCTGGGCTGGCTCGACGCGGACGGCCGCCCGGCCGAGCTGCGGGGCGGCAAGTCGGTGCGAGGCGCGCTCGCGCTCTGCTCGGCCCGGGCTGCGGGGGCCGACGCGTCGGCCGGCATCCCGGGAGCGGTGGCGGTGGAGCTCGTCCACACGTTCTCGCTCCTGCACGACGACATCATGGACGGCGACCGCGAGCGGCACGGCCGGCCCGCGGCCTGGACGGCGTTCGGCCGCGCCCGGGCGATCCTGGCCGGCGACGCGGCGCTCGCGCTGGCCTACCGGGTGCTGCTCGACGCGGGCTCGCCGGCGGGCGGCGCGGCGCTCGAGTCGCTCGCGGAGGCGACGGAGCGGCTGATCGACGGCCAGGCGCTCGACCTCGACCTCGAGGGCCGGGCCGGCGCCACGCCGGAGGACTGCATCCGCATGTGCGCCGGCAAGACCGGCGCCCTGCTCGGGTGCTCGGCGTCGATCGGCGCGATCCTCGCGGGCGCAGGCGACGACGTCGTCGCGCCGCTGGCGGCGTTCGGCGGGCACCTGGGTCTGGCGTTCCAGGCGGTCGACGACCTGCTGGGGATCTGGGGCGACCCGGCCGTGACCGGCAAGCCGGTGTTCGGCGATCTCGTCCAGCGCAAGACCTCGCTGCCGGTGGCGATCGCGCTCGCCTCGGGCGGCGACGACGCCCGCGAGCTCGCCGGGTTGCTCGGCCGGGCCCGGCTCGACGGCGCCGAGCTCGAGCGGGCGGCGGGGCTGGTGGAGGCCGGCGGCGGCCGGGCCGGTGCCGCCGCCCAGGCGAAGGCGGAGCTCGCCAAGGCTCTGGGTGCGCTCGACGGCGCCCCGATCGACGCCGGCGCCCGCGCCGATCTGGCAGACGTCGCCCGGTTCGTGGCGGCGAGGGAGTTCTAGGCGGCGGCGTCGAGGCCGGGCCAGTGCTCGCGGCCGAGCTCGTCGACGACGTCGCGCGCCGTCATCCCCTCGCACAGGCGCACGGGCACGCCGTAGCCCGCCAGGTCGAGCGCCATCTCCTCGAGGCCGGTCACACGGCGGCCGTTCACGTGCACCTCGGGCACCCACAGCTCGGCCGGATAGGCGCGCGACGCCCGCCACCCGCGCGGGCCCTCGACCACGTCGCCCCAGAGCGCGGTCCTGCCGATCACCCGGTGGACGATCCGCCGGCCCGCGACCGACGGCACGTATGCGGCGAGGTCGCCCGGTAGCGACACCGCATGCACGCCGCACGAGCAGGTCGCCTCGGGTGCGGGATGCTCGGGCGGGCGCAGCCGCCACGGCCGCAGCGGTTCCCGGCGACGGGCGTCGCAGGCCGCCTCGAGCGCCCTCCCCATCGGCCAGGCGGTCGGATAGACGGGGCTCACGAGCGCGGCCCGGCCGGCCTCGGCGACGACGAACCACAGCCTCCAGCCGTGGACCGGCGCGCACATGTCCGGTGCCCGGGGTTCCAACGTCCCCACCCCTCGATGGTAGCGCTTGCAACCGCTCGTCCGGCTGACCGGAAATCGGGGTCAGACCCCGAACGGCGGCCGTTGCAGTTTCGTTGCACTTCTGTTCGGGGTCTGACCCCGATTGCCGGTCACGGCCCCTCGCCGGCCACCCAGAGCAGGCACGATGCGCGCCTGCGGATGCGGCGCACCATGCGGGCGAAGCTGCGCGGCCGCAGGCGGCCGCGGTCGGGCCCGAAGACGAGCAGGCCGGCCTCGCGCTCGCCGGCCACCTCGAGCAGGGCGTCGATCGGGTGGGGGCTGCGCACGCGCAGATGCTCGACGTGCAGGCCGAGCGCGGCGGCCTGGTCGACCGACTCGCGGATGCAGGCCCGGTCTGACTCGAGCTCGGTGTCGGCGTGCCGGGTCGCGATCGACTGCGGCCAGAGCGGCAGCTCGACCGCGTCGACGACGATCAGCGGCGCCCGCGACTCGAGCGCGGCGCCGAGCGCCACCCGCAGCGCGTCCGGCTCGAACGGCACCGCCATCGTGGCCAGCACCACCGGACGCGTCCGCGCGCTCTGCTCGGGGAGCGTCGGCGGTGGCGGGCTGGCCGGGCGCTCGCGCAGCCTCACAGCTCGCCCTCGGCCTTGAGCGTCCACGTGCGCTGCAGCTCGCCGACCCGGCGGCGGTAGCGCGTGCGCATGAACGGCCGCACGTAGGTGAACCAGACGAGCAAAATGAACGGCAGGCCGATGAAGAGCTGGAACTCCTGGGCTGTCAGCGCCAGGAGCAGGACGAACGCGGCGACCAGGCTGACCCCGGCGTAACCGGCGATCCGATAGCGCCGGCGCAGGGTCTCGATGGCCTCGAAATCCTCCGCCGGGATCCCCTTCGTGTCGTACGTGCGGCCGCACGACTCGCAGGTCCACCGCTCGCCGTAGGCGACGTACGCCTCGGACTTGCCGCAGTCGCAGCGCAGGGTGATCCGCGGGGGAGCCATCGGAGGGATTCTCGCGGATGTGTGGAAGGCTCCGCAAGCACCTCGGAAGAACGTGGGAAAAGTCTCTTGACCGAGGCCTGCGATTCCTGTTTCATCGCGGACCGTCATCCGCTCGTCGGCCCTTTTCCGGGAGGTTCTACATGGCCACAGCCGCAGTCGAGGAACGGGAGCTCCTCAAGACCATCAGCTGGTTCGACGGGTTCGTCGTGGCCCTCGCGAACCCGAGCTTCCTGATTACCGGGCTGGGCGCATCGGTGCTCGGTCTCGGCGGCTGGGGCGCCGTGATCCTGTGGACGACGTCGGTGATCATCGGCGCGCTCCACAACTACGTCTACTCCGAGCTCGCGGCGATGTTCCCCAAGCTCTCGGGCGGCATCGCGATCTACGCCCACGAGGCCTGGAAGAAGTACCTCTCGTTCGTCGGCCCGATCGCGGCCTTCGGCTACTGGATCGGCTGGTCGGTCGTGCTGTCGGCGACCGGCATCGTCGTCGGCTTCCTGATCCAGGCCCAGTTCTACACGTCGTCCGCCACGTCGACGGCCTGGAACCACACGTGGCATATCGCCGGCCAGTCCATCTACTTCTCGTTCCCGATCGCCCTCACGATCGTCATCATCATCGCGATCTGGACGTTCAACGTGCTCGGCATGCGGCCGGCCGTCTGGGTCGGCTACGTCACGGGCGCGCTGCTCCTGATCCCGCTCGCCGTGATCATGTTCCTGCCCTACATCACCGGCGACTGGCACTCGAGCAACATGAACTCCACGATCCACTGGACGTCGCTCACCGGCGACAACGGGATCAAGCTCGTGATCGTCTGGCTGTACGTCATGTGCTGGTCGTCGTACGGCATGGAGTGCTGCGCCACCTTTGCACCGGAGTATCACGACACCGCCCGCGACACGGGCAGGGCCCTGCGGGTGGCGGCCATCTTCGGCGTCATCGTCTACGCCCTCCTGCCGCTCGGTGCCGTCGGCACGTTCGGCGCGCAGAACATCACGCTCGACAACTACCTCGGCAGCTTCTACGCCACGACGTTCCATGACATCCTGGGAACGGGCACGGGGATCGCGATCCTTTTGCTCTGCGCCGGGATCGTGCTCGCGATGAACACCGCTACGGCGGACGGGTCGCGGGCGCTCTACGGCATCTCCCAGGACGGCATGACCATCCGCTGGTTCGGGAGGCTGAACCGCTACCACGTGCCGGCGAACGCGATGACGCTGGACGCGCTCCTGAACATCGTGCTCCTGCTCACGTACGCGTCCGACCCGATCGGGGCGCTCAAGATCCTCGTGATCTCGAACCTCGGCTACGTGCTCTGCCACGTGTTCGCGACGTCCGGGTTCCTGCTCCTGCGCAAGGACCGGCCGAACTGGCCGCGGCCGATCAAGGTCAACTCGATCTGGGTCGGCGTCTGCGGCCTCCTGTTCCTCTTCGACTTGACGATCTTGATCGTCGGCGCGGCCAACGTCGGCCTCGCCTACGGCGCCAGCACGCGCTCGACACTCATACCCTCGCTCCTGATCCTGGTGATCGCGCTCGGGCTGTACGTGTACCGCGTCGTCGTGCAGGAGAAGAAGTCGCTGCAGCTGCGGCTGCCGGCGGCGACGATGCCCGAGGAGGAGGCGGCGATCGGGGCTCCCACCTCGACCGTCTGACGGCCCTAGGGGACAGTCCCCGAGTGGGGACTGTCCCCTCCCGGCCGTCAGCCGCCGTTGGCCGAGGCGCCGGCCTCGGACAGGAGCTGCTCTGCCAGCTCGCGCTTCTGGTCGGCGGTCATCTTCTTGAACTCGTTCTCGAGCGCCCGCCGGTTGATCACCTGGTTCCAGTAGTCGAGCGACTCCATCCCCAGGAGCGCCGTCTTGCCGACGAACTGGCGCAGCACCTCGTTCGTCGGGCCCATGACCCAGCCCGCCTTGCCGTCGCGCAGGTAGCGCTCGAGCTGGAGCGGCTCCTTCTTGAAGCCGGTGCCACCGCAGCAGTGCAGCATCTTGTCGACGACATGGGCGACGTTCTTGGCCGCGTTGAACTTGATCTGCCACAGCCAGTGCAGGTAGTTGCCGCGGGCCAGCTCGCCCACCGCCGGGTTCGTCTGCGACCCGTCGGTGACCTTGTCGAGCGCCTGGGCGACCGAGTACACGAACATGCGCGACGCGTTCGTGTCCATGATCGCCTCACCGACCGCGTCCTGGATCGTCGGGTAGTCGCACACGCGCAGGCCCACGTCCTTGTGCGTCTTGCGGGTCGTGTGGCGCACGGCGATGTCGATCGCGCCGAGCGAGATCCCGTTCCACGTGCCGGACGAGCCGACCAGGAAGTTGGGGTCGACCGACTCGTCGTTCGAGTTGGCGCCGTCGCCGATCGGGCCGACGAGCTGGTTCTCGGGCACGAACTTCCAGTCGAGCAGGAGCGAGCCGGACTGGTTGCCGCGCAGGCCCATCGCGTCCCACTCCTCCGGCTTGGCCTGGATGTCGGCGGCGTCGACGACGAACACCGACAGGTTGGAGTAGTCGCCGTTGTAGTCGGGCGAGGTGGTCTGCAGGACGTAGAAGTCCGCGAAGCCGGCCGAGGTCGTCCACGACGCCTTCTTCAGCACCTCGTAGCCGCCGTCGGCGCGGCGGGCGCCGGACGCGATCGGATACCAGAAGTGCGAGCCGGTCTCCGGGTCGGAGTACGACAGCGTGCCGATCAGGCCCTCGCGCACCTTCTTCAGGTACTTCTCGATGGTGTGGTCGGTCGCGCGCAGCTTGAGCGCCTCGACCGCGCCGATGTGCATGACGTAACACATGGCGCAGGAGGCGTCGCCGTAGCGGGCGATCGTCTCGGTGGTGGCGGCGTACATCACGTGGTTCTGGCCCAGGCCGCCCCACTCCTTGGGCAGCATCAGGCCGAGGAAGCCGTCCGGGGCCAGGGCCTCGAGGCTCTTGCGCGGGAACGTCAGCGTCCGGTCGTTCTCGGCCGCGAGCGGCCGGATGGTCTCTGTGCAGATCTCCCGCAGCCGCTCCAGCAGCTCGAGCTGCTCGGAGGTGAAGAACCATTCCGGATTGAACATCGGGTCAAGCCCGTCCATGGCCGACTGAGGTGCGACCGTTGCCATACTCGAAGCTCCTTCGTCGTTGCTCTGGCGCGCGTATCCTAGTCGCCAAGCCGCTTCGGGGTCTATGGCGGGTCGTCCACCTCCCGGGGCGGGCGCGGGTTGGCGGCTCACACAGGCGCGGAGTGGCCCTGCGCCGCCGAGTGCGTGGAGAATTGCCGCCTCGGAGGCCGTTGCGGGCCGCGGCGGGCGGTCTCGCGTCCGACGGCATGCCGCTCCTCGCGATGTGGCCGGGCCTACCCATGTAGAATTTTCGCTATGTCCGTTCCGAACACCGCGGCACGCTCGGCGGAGACGCGGCACCTGTTTCGGATCATCAACACGGTCTCGTCGACTCTCGACCTCGACCGCGTTCTGCGGGCGATCGTCGACCTCGTCTCCGACGCGATCGACTGCCACGCCTGTTTCATCTACCTGGTGGCGCCGGACGGCTCGCTCGTCCTGCGCTCCGTCTCGGATCCCTACGGGGCGCTCGTCGACCGGCTCCGGTTCGAGCGCGGCGAGGGCCTGGCCGGCTGGGTGGCCGAGCACAACCAGCCGGTCTTCCTGACCGAGGGCGCGCTCACCGACCCGCGCGTGAAGGTCGTCCCCGAGGCCGACGAGGAGCAGTACCAGTCGATCGTCGCCGTGCCGCTGCGCAGCAAGGCCGGCGAGGTGGTCGGCGTGATCTCGCTGCACGCCGAGGCGCCGCGCGAGTTCACCGAGGCCGACTCCGACTTCCTCGTCCACGCCGCCAGCCTGGTCGCGGGCGCCATCGAGAACGCCCGCCTCTACGAGCACACCCGCCGCCGCCTCACCCTCGTCGAGGGCATGGCGGATCTGGCCCGGGCCGTGTCGGCTGCCTCGACGCTCGACCAGCTCCTGCCGGCTGTGGCCCGGCGCGCCCAGCGCCTGCTCGCGGCCGCGGCGTGCGAGGTGTACGTGACGGGCAGCGACGGGGCGCTCGAGCTGGGCGCGTCGTCGCCCGCGGGCACCCCGCGCGACCGGCTGCCGAGCGCGGCCGACCTCGGTGTCATGCTCGCCGGCGGCCGGGCCGACGACGGCGACAGCCGCCGGCTGGCCGAGCTGCTCTGGGGCGACGCCACGGCCGCGGCGCTGGTGGCGCCGATGGTGGCCGCCGACGAGCTGCTCGGGTTCCTGGCGCTGCGCTTCCCCGGCGACCGGCCCGCCGATACCGAGGCCCGCGAGGTGGCGGCGTCGATCGCCGGCCAGTCCGCGGTCGCGCTCAAGAACCTGCACCTGATCGAGCGCCTGACCGAGCACAACGCGATCAAGGACTTCCTGGAAGACCTCTCGCGTGGGCTGCCGGCGCCGGCCGGCCTGGCCGACCGCGGCCGCGCGCTCGGCTGCGACCTGCACCGGCCTCACCTGGTGCTCCAGGCGGCGCCGCGCTCCGGCGCCGGCACGCAGTCGTGGGAGGAGGTCGCCCGCGCGCTCGAGGCGGGCGCCGCGCGCGCCTTCCCGGGCTCGCTCTTCGACCGCCGTGACGGCGCGGTGCGCGGCCTCGTGCGCCTCGGCAACACCGACGAGGCGGCGGCGCTCGCCAAGCTGCGCGAGATGCACGCCGGCCTCAACCGCAACCATCCGCTCGCGATCGGGCTCTCGCACCGCTGCGAGGGGCCGGCCAGCTTCTCGACCGGCTTCGAGGAGGCGCAGCAGGCGGTCACCGCCGCGGCCGTGATCAGCCCCGAGCCGGGCGTCGTCAGCTTCGACGACCTGGGCGCCTACAAGTACCTGCTGCGCGTCTCCCAGGACGGCCGCACGCGCGACCACCGCGGCGACGCGCTGAAGAAGCTCGAGGCGTACGACCGCCGCCACCGCTCCTCGCTGCTCGCGACGCTCGAGGAGTACCTGAAGCGGCGCGGCAACATCGCCGCCGCCGCCCAGACGCTGTTCGTCCATCCGAACACCCTCCGCCAGCGCCTGCGCCGCATCCAGGACCTGACCGGCCTCGACGTGCAGAACGAGGACTGGCTGATGATCGAGATCGAGCTGAAGCTGCTGCGGCTGGAGCGCGCCCTCGGCCGCTCGTCGTGAATAACCGGTGCCAGGCACCGGTGATCCAGTGAGCTAGAAGCGCCGGCGGCCGCGGCCGTTGCGGCGGCTGGAGTAGACCAGCCGCGGCGGCGCGACCGCCATGCCCGCCGAGCGGAACTCGTCCGCGATCTCGAGCCGGGTCGCCACCCGGCTGACGTCGGCCTGCTGATCGCGGGTGACGAGCGTGACCGCGCGGCCGTCGGCGCCGGCGCGGGCGGTGCGCCCGACCCGGTGCGTGTAGTCGTCGGCGCCGCTGGGGGCGTCGTAGTTCACGACCAGCCCGATCCCGTCGAGATCGATCCCGCGGGCGGCCACGTCGGTCGCCACGAGCACGCGCACCTCGCCGCTCGCGAAGCGCGACATCGCCCGGTTGCGCTCGGCCTGGCTGCGGTCGCCGTGGATGGCCTCGCAGCGGACGCCGCTGCCCTCGAGCCGCCGCGCCAGCCAGGCGCAGTTCGTCTTCGTCTCGCAGAACACGAGCGTGAGCCCCTCGGCGTGCTCGAGCAGGTCGGTCAGGTGGGCGTACTTCTCCGCCTCGGTCACCGAGATGAACGAGTGGTCGACGTCGCCGCGCTCGACGGTGACGTGCTCGCTCGCGTCGATGCGGGCGGCGTTGCGGGTGAAGCGGCGGGCGGCGACGCCCGCGGCCCCCTCGACCGTGGCCGAGAAGAAGAGCGTCTGGCGGTCGCGGTGGAGCTTGGGCACGATCCGCTCGACCTGGGGCAGGAAGCCCATGTCGACCATCCGGTCGGCCTCGTCGAGGACGAGCCGGCGCACGTTGCGCAGGTCGACCATACGGCGGCCGGACAGGTCGATCAGGCGGCCCGGGGTGGCGATCACGATCTGGCTGCTCGAGGCCCGCTTGGCCTGGGCCGGGAGCCCGGCGCCGCCGTAGCAGACGGCGACGCGGACGCCGCGGGCCGCCGCGAGCGGCTCGAGGTCGGCGCCGATCTGCTGGGCCAGCTCGCGGGTGGGGCAGAGGACGAGCGCCTCGGGGGCGGTCGCCTCGGGGTCGGCGAGCATGATCAGCGGAAGGCCGAAGGCGAGCGTCTTGCCGCTCCCGGTCGGGCTCTTCGCGATCACGTCCGTGCCCTCGAGGCCGGCGGGAATGCACAGCCACTGCACGGCGAACGGCTCGCTGATGGCGGCCTTCGCCAGCGCGGCGCACACCTCCTCGCTCACGCCGAGGGCCTGGAAACTGTCGGTCATCGAAACTCCTCTTTCGGCGAGCCTGGCCCGCCCGTCTCAAAGTGCCGGAAGGGCTCGGAGCTAGTCGATCACCTTCGTCGCCGCGGCCACATGCCGCGCATACAGCACAGTCGTTGTTTCCTGAAGCATAGTTGCGCTCCTGCAAGCTGGTGGAAATTCGCCTGCATTCATGGGAGGGTTTGACCTCCGGGATCGAGCAAAAGGAGTTGCACCGATGGCGACCACCATGGCCAGGCCTGCCGCCGAGGCGGTCAAGAAGCGCGCCGAGGAAGAGGGGATCGAGTTCTTCTTCGCCCAGTTCGTCGACATGAACGCGAAGCCGTCCGCGAAGCTCGTGCCCATGTCGAACTTCGACGGGCTGGTCAGCGAGGGGGCCGGCTTCGCGGGGTTCGCCGCCGGCCCGATCGGCCAGACGCCGGCGTCGCCGGACATGATGGCGATCCCCGACCTCAACAGCTACACGCGCGTGCCGTTCAAGGACAACCTCGCCCGCTTCGCGTGCGACATCTACGTCGAGGGCAAGGAGTGGCCCTACTGCCCGCGCACGATCCTGCGCCGCCAGCTCGAGCGGGCCAAGTCGCTCGGCTACACGTTCAAGATCGGGATGGAGCTCGAGTTCTTCCTGCTCCGCGAGACGGCCGACGGCGGCATCGAGCTCGCCGACCCGCTCGACCGGCTCGACCAGCCCTGCTACGACATGAAGGGGCTGACCCGGCACTACGAGTTCCTGAGCCGGCTCTCGAGCTACGTGAACGGGCTCGGCTGGGGCAGCTACGCGAACGACCACGAGGACGCGAACGGCCAGTTCGAGTCGAACTTCGAGTTCGCCGACGCGCTCACCACCTGCGACCGAGCCATCTTCTTCCGCTACATGGTGCACGCCATGGCCCAGGCGGAGGGGATGCTGGCGACGTTCATGCCGAAGCCGTTCGGGCACCTGACGGGCAACGGCGGCCACTTCCACATGTCGTTGTGGGACGAGAGCGGCGAGCGCGACCTGTTCGCGGACGACGACGACGCCAACGGGCTCGGCCTGAGCCAGCTGGCCTACCAGTTCACCGCCGGCCTGAAGAAGCACGCGAAGGCCTACATCGCGGTGACGGCGCCGACCGTCAACAGCTACAAGCGGCTGACGACGACGGCGGGAACGCCGACGTCCGGGGCGACCTGGTCGCCGATCTTCATCACCCACGGCGCCAACAACCGCACCCAGATGCTGCGGCTCCCCGGCGGCCACGTCGAGGACCGCACGGTGGACGGCTCGTGCAACCCGTACCTCGCGGCAGCGGTCGTCCTGGCAGCCGGCCTCGACGGCATCGAGCACGGCCTCGACCCGGGCAAGCACAACGACGAGAACCTGTACACGCTCTCGTCCGAGGAGCTGGCCAAGCGCGGGATCGAGCTCCTGCCGGCGAACCTGCTCGACGCGACCCGGCACCTGGCTGACGACCCCGTGCTCCGCGAGGCCCTGGGGAACACGGGCACCGAGGATTACATCGACTACTACGTGAAGACGAAGCAGGCGGAGTGGGCGGCCTACCACGAGCAGGTCACGCCGTGGGAGGTCAAGAACTACCTGACGCTCTTCTAGGGCAAGGTGGGGACAGTCCCCGCCGCGGGCGGGGACTGTCCCCGATTGTTCGGGTTGGACATACGCTTCGGTGGAATTGGTTGCCGCCTGGCACTCGCCGTCTACCGGCTCTCCGTCTAGGATCTGCGGCGGCTGTCGGAGGTTTTCGCCCATGTGCGGGCTGTGTGGATTTCTCTATATGGATGCAGACCGGGTGCAGCCCGTCTAGATGTCGTTTCTGCTGGAGTGCCCCAATTGCGGTCGCAGGCCGGTCGACGAGTACGCCTACGGCGGTGAGGTGACCGTGCGGCCGAAGTCGGCCGACGACGCCCGCGCCCTCTTCTCGTACCTCTACTTCCGCAAGAACGAGGCGGGCCCGCAGCGGGAATGGTGGTTCCACTCCTCCGGCTGCCGCGAGTGGTTCCAGGCCGAGCGCGACACCCGCTCGAACGAGGTCGTGCAGGTGGCGCCCCCGGGAGGGTTGACGTGAACCGGCTGGCAGAGCGCCGCGGTGAGCTGATCGACCGCGGCCGCACCGTCACGTTCTCGTGGCGAGGCCGGACGGTCGAGGGCCTCGCCGGCGACACGGTCGCCTCGGCGCTCTACGCCGACGGCATCCGCGTCTTCTCGCGCTCGTTCAAGTACCACCGCCCCCGCGGCCTGCTGTGCTGCGGCGGCCAGTGCCCCAACTGCCTCGTCCAGGTCGACGGCGACCCGGCCGTGCGCGCCTGCATGACGCCCATCGAGCAGGGCATGCAGGTCGAGCACATCAACGCCTGGCCGTCGCTCGAGCGCGACGCCCTGCATGCGCTCGCCTCGGCGACGCCGGCGTTCGGGATGCAGGTGGGCTTCTACTACAAGACGTTCATGCGCCCCCGCTGGGCGTGGAAGTACTACGAGAAGTTCCTGCGCTCGGCGGCCGGCCTCGGCAAGCTCGACCCGAACCACCGCCGCGACCGCCGCTACGAGAAGGTGCACCGGCACGTCGACGTGCTCGTGATCGGCGGCGGCGAGTCGGGCCTCGAGGCGGCGCTGGCTGCCGCCCGCGACGGCCGCGACACGGCGCTCGTCGAGGAGGGCCTGGCCCTCGGCGGACGGCTCGCGTTCTCCGGCATCGACGGGGCCAACCGGGCGGCCGACCTCGCGGCCGCCGCGCGCGAGGCGGGCGTCGAGATCCTGCAGCCGGCGTGGGCCGGCGGGGTCTACGAGGGCAACCTGGTGCCCGTCTACCAGGGCGACACGATGTACCGCTTCCGGGCGGGCGAGATCGTCCTCGCGACCGGCGTCATCGAGCAGCCGCTCGTGTTCGCCGGGAACGACCTGCCGGGCGTGATGCTCGGATCGGCCGCGCGCCGGCTCGTGAACCAGTTCCGGATCGTCCCCGGCGAGGAGGCGGTCGTCCTCACCGTCGACGACCTCGGCATCGAGGCCGCGTGCGATCTGGCCGATGCCGGCGTGGCCGTCTCGGCCGTCGTCGACACGCGCGAGGGCGAGACCGACGAGCGGCTGGGCGTCTACGGCATCGAGCACCTGCATGGCTTCGCGCCCGTCCAGGCCCGCGGCCGGGGCGCCGTCAGCGGCGTGGTCGTCGCGCGCGGCGGCGAGCGGCGCTCGCTGTCGGCCGACCTGCTCGTGATGAGCGGCGGTACCGTCGCCCAGTACGGCACGCTGGTGCAGTCCGGCGGCTCGATCCGCTACGACGCCGAGCGGCGCATCTACGTGCCCGCCGACGTCCCGGCGGGCGTCCGCGTCGCCGGTGAGCCGGTGGGGACGACCTCGGCGGTGCCGGCCTGCGCCGACGGCGGCAAGGGCAAGCAGTTCGTCTGCTACTGCGAGGACGTGACGACGAAGGACGTGAACCTGTCGGTGAAGGAGGGGTTCGCCTCGCTCGAGCTCTCCAAGCGCTACACGACCGTGACGATGGGCCCCTGCCAGGGCAAGATGTGCCACCGCAACTCCGGCCTGGTCATGGCCCGCGAGCTCGGCGTCGACCCCGACGAGCAGCGGGTCGGCGTGACGACCGCGCGGCCCCCGCACAACCCGACGAGCTTCTCGCTCCTGGCGGGCCGCGGCTACGAGCCGGTCAAGCGCACCTCCGTGCACCACTGGCACGCCGACCGCGGCGGGAAGATGCTCTGGGCCGGCGACTGGAAGCGGCCCTACGACTACGGCACGCCGGAGGACGAGACCGCCGCCGTGCACGAGTCGCTCGGCCTGATCGACGTCTCGACGCTCGGCAAGCTGATCGTCCGCGGCCCCGACGCCGCGGCGTTCCTGGAGCGGATCTACCCGAACCGCTACGGCGACATGAAGCTCGCCCGCGTCCGCTACGGCATCGTCTGCGGCGACGACGGCTCGATCCTCGACGACGGCACGGTCGCGCGCCTCTCCGAGACCGAGTTCTACGTGACCACCACCTCGTCCGGCGCGGGCGGGATGGAGCAGTGGTTCACGTGGTGGAACGCGGTGTGGGGGATGGACTGCCAGATCGTGAACGTCACCTCGGCGATCGCGGCGTTCAACCTGGCCGGGCCGAACGCCCGCACCGCCCTCTCGGGCCTCACGGACTTCGACCTGTCCAACGACGCGTTCCCCTACCTGGGCGCCGGCCACGCCGAGGTCGCCGGTGTGCCCTGCCTGCTCCTGCGCATCGGCTTCGTCGGCGAGCTCGGCTACGAGATCCACTGCCCGGCGGCCGCCGGCGAGCACCTGTGGGAGGCCCTGATGGCGGCGGGCGAGAGCTTCTCGGTGAAGCCGTTCGGACTCGAGCCCCAGCGCGTCCTGCGCCTCGAGAAGATGCACGTGATCGTCGGCCAGGACACGAACGCCGAGTCGCAGCCGCTCGAGGCCGGCATGCCCTGGATCGTCAAGCTCGACAAGGAGAACGACTGGATCGGGCGCTACTCGATCGAGTGGTACCAGACCCGCGGCAACCGGGCCTCGCTGGTCGGCTTCGAGGGCTCGAACGGGGCCGTGCCGAAGGAGGGCGCGCAGGTCGTCGTGAACGGCGAGCCGGTCGGCCGGGTCACGTCGTCGCGCTTCTCGCGCCGGCTGGGCAAGGCCATCGGCATCGCCTGGGTGCCGGCCGACCTCTCGGCCGAGGGCACCGCGATCACCCTGTCCGACCCGTCCGGGGCCAGCATTCCCGCCAGCGTCACGCTACGGGCCTTCTACGACCCCGACCAGGAGCGGCTGCGGTCATGAGCGCGATCCGCGATCCGTACGCGTTCCTCTCGCCCGCCGCCGCTGCCCCGGGCGTCGGCCTGCGGACGCCGATGGAGCGCTCGCACCTGGCGGCCGGCGCCGAGCTCGCCGACGTCGACGGCTGGCGGGTCGCCGTCTACCCGGCGGCCGACGCCGAGGCCGCGGCGACCGTGACCGACCTCTCGCACGTCGGCAAGCTCGACGTGCGCGGCACGGCGGCCGACCTCGACTCGCTCACCGGCGGCCTCGCCTCCGGCGCGGCCCGCGCCGACGACGGCGTCTGGACGCTGCGGCTCACGCCCACCCACGGCTACGTGCTGTGCCCGTTCGCCCGCGTCGGTGCGCTGCGCGAGCGGATCGGCGGCCCTGCGCTCGACGTGTCGAGCGCCTACGCCGGCGTCGCCCTCGGCGGCGAGCGCCGCCTCGACGTCTTCAACCGCTCGTCCGGCCTGGACGTGCGCGAGTCGCGCTTCGGCGCCGGCCGTTGCATGGCCGGCTCGGTGATGCGCGTGCCGACGCTCGTCCTGAACCGCGGCGACGACCTGGTGATGCTCGTCGCCTGGGAGTATGGGGAGTACTTCTGGGACGCGATCCTGGACGCCGGCGAGACCATCGGCATCGCCCGCACGAGCGTCGTCGCGGCCGAGGCGCCGAGCGAGGAAGCGCAGGAGCAGGAGCAGACGGCGTGATCGGGCTCCTGCGCAAGCACCGGTTCTTCCGCTCGCACCCGCTGCGGGCGAGCTACGACGCCGTCGTGATCGGCGGCGGTGCCCACGGCATGGCCACGGCCTACTACCTGGCCAAGGACCATGGGATGAAGAACGTGGCCGTGGTCGAGCAGAGCTACATCGGCGCCGGCGCCTCGGGCCGCAACACGACCATCATCCGGTCGAACTACCTGACGCCCGAGGGCACGCGCTTCTACGAGGCCAGCGTCCAGCTCTACAAGACGCTCTCGCAGGACCTGAACTTCAACATGCTGTTCTCGCAGCACGGCCACCTCACGCTGGCCCATTCCGACCGGTCGGTCAACACGATGATGGAGCGGGCCGAGGTCAACCGCCTGCTCGGCGTCGACTCGCGGGTGATCTATCCCGACGAGATCAAGGAGCTCGAGCCGATGCTCGACGTCTCCGACCACCCGACGTTCCCGATCCTGGCCGCGCTCTACCACCCGCCCGGCGGGATCATCCGCCACGACGCGGTGGTGTGGGGCTACGCCAAGGAGGCCGACCGGCTCGGGGTCGAGATCCACCCCTACACCGAGGTCACCGGCATCACCCGCCAGAACGGCAAGGTGACGGGCATCGAGACCAACCGCGGCTCGATCTCGGCCGGCACGGTGATCTCGTGCACCTCCGGCTGGTCGACCCTCGTCGGCCGCCTGGCCGGGATCGAGGTGCCGATCACCACCCACATTCTCCAGGCCTGCGTGACCGAGCCGGTGAAGCCGCTGCTGCGCAAGATCATCGTCTCGGGCACGCTGCACATCTACATCTCCCAGTCCGACCGCGGCGAGTTCGTGATGGGCTCCGAGATCGAGCCGTAC
>Ga0075426_10000354_pt1 | contig 31352 bp, 26 predicted proteins | sample SoiMethybrSBSTD5_FD_75304 | JGI IMG/M metagenome (GOLD analysis project Ga0075426, IMG submission 75304) | Bulk soil microbial communities from a Populus tree surrounding site in Tennessee, USA - Soil MetaG P. TD hybrid SBSTD5 | ecosystem: Environmental > Terrestrial > Soil > Tree plantation... | reverse complement strand
TCCGGGATGTCGCGCAGCGACTTGTAGCACTTCTCTCCGAGGACGCTCTCGTAACGCGGATTCACCGGGATGATGCGGTAGCCATGTTCCTGCATGTACTTCGCAGCGAAGTAGCTCGGCCGGTACCAGTCGGCCGACAAGCCGACGACCGCGATGACCCGCGTGTCCTTGAGAATGCGGCGCAGCGTATTGATGTCGTCCATGACCCGAATACTATAATCGACCGCCTCTTTCCCGGCGGCCGTGGAATAAACGCTGACGCTGCATGTGCAGGCGGCGGCACTTGCCGAGCGGGGCATTCGGAGAGAATGAGCGCATGAAATCCGACCTCAAGACCCGCCACGGCGGCCGCATCCTCGCCGACGCCCTGGCGGCGCACGGCGTAAGGCTGGCCTTCGGCGTCCCCGGCGAAAGCTACTTGCCGGTGCTCGACGGGCTGCACGACCTGCGCGACCGGATCTCCTTCATCGTGTGCCGTCAGGAAGGCGGCGCATCCTACATGGCGGAAGCCTACGGCAAGCTCGCCGGCGAGCCCGGCGTGCTTTTCGTGACCCGCGGCCCCGGCGCCACCAACGGCGCGATCGGAGTCCACACCGGCTTCCAGGATTCGACGCCGATGGTGGTCTTCATCGGCCAGGTCGGCAACGAGTTCGCCGAGCGCGAGGCGTTCCAGGAAATCGACTACCGGCGGATGTACGGCCAGATGGCGAAATGGGTGGCGCAGATCGACCGGGTCGAGCGCATCCCGGAATACGTGAGCCGTGCTTTCCACACGGCGATGGCGGGCCGCCCCGGCCCGGTGATTCTCGCGCTGCCCGAGGACACGCTGTTCGCGGAGGCGGCCGTCGCGGACGTGCCGCGCTACCACACCGTGCGCCCCGCCGCATCGGCTTCCGAGGTGGCAAAAACAGCGGAGCTCCTATCGGGGGCGCAGAGGCCGTTCGTCATCCTCGGCGGAGGCGGCTGGACCGCCGACGCCTGCCGCAGGCTCCAGCGCTGGGCCGAGAAGGCCGGCCTGCCGGTCGGCACCGCGTTCCGCTGCCAGGATCTCCTCGACAACCGCAGCCCCAACTACGCCGGCGATGTCGGCATCGGCGTCAATCCGAAGCTCGCCCAGAGAGTGAAGGACGCCGATGTCCTGCTCGTCATCGGCGCGCGGCTCGGCGAGATGACGACGGGTGCCTATTCGCTCGTCGAGGCGCCGGTGCCGAAACAAACACTGATCCACATCCATGCCGGCACGGAAGAGCTCGGGCGGGTATACCGGCCCGCGCTGCCGATCAACTCCGGCTATCCGCAGTTCGTGGATGCCTTACGGGAAGTCGATATCTCCAGTGAGACGTGGAAGGCACAGAGCGCCGCCGCGCGCAAGGAATACCTGGAGTGGACGGAGCCGCGGCCGATGCCGGGCAAGCTGCAGTATGGCGAGGTTGTGCGCTGGCTCTCGGACCGGCTGCCGGAAGACGCGATCATCGCGGGCGGCGCGGGCAACTTCGCGGGCTGGCTGCACCGCCATTTCCGATACAAGGGTTTTCGCACCCAGCTCGGACCCACCAACGGTTCGATGGGTTATGGCTATCCGGCCGCCGTCGCGGCGAAGCTTGCTTCACCGGCGCGCACGGTCGTTGCCTTCTGCGGCGACGGCGATTTCCTGATGAACGGGCAGGAGCTCGCGACGGCCGTCCAGTACGGCGCGGCTTTCGTCGCGTTCGTGGTGAACAACGGGCTTTACGGCACGATCCGCATGCACCAGGAGCGTGAATATCCCGGGCGCGTGTTCGGCACCGACCTCAGGAACCCGGATTTCGCGGCCTATGCGCGCGCTTTCGGCGGGCACGGCGAAACGGTGGAGCGTACGGAAGACTTCGCCGCGGCCTACGAGCGGGCGGCTGCCTCGGGCAAGCCTGCGATCGTCGAGCTCAGGATCGACCCCGACGCCATTACTCCGGCGACCACCCTCTCATCGATTCGCGAGAAAGCGCGCCAGTCGCAGCTCAAGTGAGGGCGATGAAGTCCGGGTCGTCCTGGTGGGAGCGCTCGAACTTGAGGAACTCGTAATACCCGCAGCGCGGGCTGTCGGGATACTCGCGGCACACCGCGGGCCGCGACTCGTACACCGTGCAGCGGCGCTTTTCCTGGTCGAAAAGCATGCACGTCGAGTCGAAGACATGGTCCTTGCGGTGGCGTAGCAGCCGCACTTTCTCCACCGGGTCGTACTTGGTGAAGCGCTCTTCTGCCACGCGGTACTCGAGGCCGAAATGCCGCCCGAGGCGCTCGATGTCGCGCGGCGTGACCTCGATCTCGGGATAGCTGCAGCAGTATCCGGGGCACTTCAGGCAGGAATATTTGGCACGTACGGGAATCGGAAACGGCTTTGCTTTGCGCATCGAGGCAACCGCGGAGGGTAAGCGGCGCATTCTACGCGCGCAGGTTTTATTTTTCTCGCGATATTGACCCTTTGCGTAGCCCTGCGCGTTCCATCCTCATGATGGAAAACGAGACCGAGGCGGTGCGAATGTTGCTTGCTGTAATCCCTTCTGCCGTCGCGGGCTCGGTTAAACTGGCCGCGAATGACCGAGGCGCCGGATGAGGAGCTCATGCTTGCCTATCGCGGCGGGGATGCCAGGGCCTTCGAGACGCTCTACAGCCGGCACCGAGCGCGCCTTTTCCGTTTCGTCCTGCGAAGCATCAAGGTGCGCGCCCTCGCCGAGGAGCTCTACCAGGAGGTCTGGATGCGCGTGATCGAAGCGCGCGCGAGCTACAAGCCCAGCGCCCGGTTCACGACCTGGCTCTATACCATCGCGCACAACCGCCTGGTCGACCATTGGCGCCGCGGCGGGCTGCCGCTCGTCTCGCTCGACGATCACGACGCTCCCTCGAGCACGCCCGACCCTGCGCACCATGCCGAGGCGCGGGAGACGCTCGCGCGCTTCGCCGAGGCGCTCGAGAAGCTGCCGCCGGCGCAGCGCGAGGCCTTCCTGCTGCACGAAGAAGCCGGCTTGAGCGTGCCCGAGATCGCGGCCGCGACCGCCTCGAACGAAGAGGCGGCGAAGAGCCGGCTGCGCTACGCGATGGCCAAGCTGAAGGCGGCGCTCGACGATGGCTGACGAGCTCGATCCCAAGGTCTCGCAGCGCTATCAGGAGCTCCGCACGGAGGAGCCGCCGCGCGAGCTCGACCAGGTGATCCTCGCCGCGGCCCACCGCGCGGCCGACCGGGCGCACGCGCCGCTCGTCGCGCCGGCGGGCCGGCATCGCTGGTATTTCGCTTTCGGTGCGGTTGCCGTCCTTGTGCTTGCGGTCGCCATCACGGTACAGCTCGACCGTACGCAGCTCGATTCGGAGGCGCTGACCGTGGCGTCCGCGCCACCCGTATCGGAGGTGCGCAAGGAGCGGGAGGGATTCTCCAGCGAACCTGGGGCGCTCGCCGATCAGGCGCCCGCTCGGGAGGTGCCCGCTCCCGAGACGCGCAAGAAGTCCGCACCAGCGGCCGCGCCGGCCAAACCGCAACCCGCTGAGAATGCGCTCCCGCCACAGGCGGCCGAGGTTGCCCGTGTAGATCGTCTCGAATCCAGGCGGGAGCAGTCGCTTGCCGCGGAATCACCCTCGGCACAACCGGAAAGGAAAGAGCAGGCTCCAGCGGCGCCGGCAGCGGAGGCGCCGTCGAATCAGGAGCAGGGCCAAGACCAGTCCTCTGCCGTCGCAGGGTCGCTCTTAGGCAGTGAGCTGCAGGCGAGGGGCAGTCGAGAGGCGGCTGCCGCTGCAGCGCCGCCTTCACAGGCGACAGCAAGGCCACAGGCAAAGGCGCAGGAAAGCCAGGCGATCGCCGCCATAGCACCACCGCTCGGCCCCGAGCAGCTCCTCGAGCGCATTGCCGAGCTGCGCCGGGAGGGAAAGCATGCAGACGCCGACAAGGCGCTCGCCGAGTTCAGGCAGCGCTATCCGGAGTACCGCATCTCGGAGCAGATGCTGAAGAAGGTCGAGCGTCCGAAGTAGAAAATCGAGGTCAAAGCCGCTTTGCGACTTTCGCTCGGTTGAGTAGAAAATCCTCGAGCGCCCTGATCGGGGCGATGTCTTCGCGTAACGAGGCGCGAGCGCCTTCGATTCGCGCGCGGATCCGTCTGCCGTATTCGGCATCCCGAACGAGTCTGGCCGCCGTGGCGACGTATTCTTCCTCCGATTGCGCGACCAGCTCCGATAGCCCGATCTGCTTCAAGAGCCCGCTTGCGAGCCTTCCGCGCATGAAGCGTCCTTCCCGCGTCACGATCGGGAGGCCGCTTCCCACCGCTTGCATCGCGGTGTTGAACCCCGAGAACCCGATCGTGTCGAGATACACGTCGGCGCGCTTCATCAGGCCATGAAAGGCCGCGCGCGGCTGCCACGGAATGACGACCACGTAGCGCGCGTATTGCAGGCCGTCTCGCTCGAACGCTGCTTCAAGTCGGCGGTGCAATTTCTCCGACAAATGCGCCGGCTGGTGCATAAAGAAAACGAATTGACACCGTCCGATCCGTCGGGCGAGGGCGGGAAAGACAGCGTCGTGCTGGGGCGCGTACTTGTACGGCGTGCCCGGACAGATGAGAATCGGCGAATCCGAGTCGATTCCCAGTCGAGCAAGGTCGGGCTCCACTGGCGCCACCGGCGATTCCTCGTAACAGCAGCCGCAGCCCGGCAGTGTCACCAAACTCTCGGTGTAACGCTGCTGCGCACCGGGCGGCTCGAAAGCCTCCGCTGACAAGTAATAATCAATCGTGGGCAAGCCGCTCGTTTCGGGATGTCCCCACGACGCAACCTGAACAGGCGCAAGACGCAAGCTCCCAAGCTTGCCCGACATGCCATCCATTCCGAATTCCGGATAGATCAGCACGTCCGGCTGTCGCTCAAGGATGGCGTGCACCCATTCCCGCAGGCCTTTCGGACCTTGCTCGAAATGCGATGCATGCGACCTCGCAAAATGAGTCTCCCGGTCCTGCGTTCCGCCGAGGTGGAAAACGTCCACGTCGAACCGGCGGCGATCGAGGTGCCGGACCCAGCCCTTGATGAGCGCGCTCCAGACGGAGTGCTCATAGATGTGCGCCGATACGATGCCGACCCGGATACGGCTCCGATTGGGTGGCGGGTGCCGGGGGAAGTGCTTTTGATCTAACCATCGCCGCATTATTTCCGCGGAGAGTCTGCCGAAACGCGAGAGGATCTCGCGGTTGTCCTGCTCCTGGTATGCCAGGTAAAACGGTTGCAGCGCCATGGCGTCGGAGTCGTGGTCGGAATTGGAAGCAAACCAATGGCAAAGGTTGGCAAGCTCCAGCGAGAATGCGGTCCGGCAGCGCGCCGGATCGGCTTCGGCTTCGTATACGGCCGGCAACTGCGCCATCGCGAAGGCCCAGCGCGCCGCAGCGAAATCCGGTCGCTGCGCGATCGCCCGGGCGAAAGCCTGCAGGGCTTCCTGCTGGCGATCCAGACGGGTCAACGTCATCCCCAGGTTGTAGTGCCCGTCGGCAAGATCGGGCTTGATGGCCAAGACACCTTCGCACGACGCCAATGCTTCTTCGAACCGACGCAGACCTAGCAGGGCGGCGCCGCGATTGATGAGTGCCTCGACGTGGTCTGCCTGGATTGCCAGAGCCGCTGCGCACGAGGCCAGTGCCTCCTCGAAGCGCTCCAAGTCCAGCAGGACATTACCGCGCCCCGCAAGCGCATCCGCGCTGCGAGGGTCGTGAGTCAAGGCCTGGTCGTAGGAAGACAGCGCCTCATCCGCGCGCTCCAGCCGCCGCAAGCAAACACCGCGGCCGACAAGCGCCTCGACATAGCCCGGCTTGATGGCCAGCGCCCTTTCAAAGGACGCGAGCGCCTCCGCCGTTGCCTTCAGTCCGAGCTGGCAATTCCCGAGATTGAGAACGGCGGTCGCATCTCCCGGACTCGTTGACAGCAGCTCCTTGAACAGGGACTCCGCTTCGGAGAAGCGCTCCAATCGCAACAGGACCAGCGCGAGATTGTTGGCAATGCTCGGGCGCGTGGGCGCCAATTCCAAGGCTTCCCGGTAGATCTGCTCCGCCGCGGCGAGCTCACCTCTCTCCTGGTGCGCCAATGCGGCGAGAAACAGCTCTTTCGCCCGGGCAAGACTATCCATGACCAGGCTTCATTTTCCCACCTGCGCTAAGCTAGTCGCCGCATGTTGGACGCACAGTGAAAGAAATGCCAGGGCCGAGCTCCGCAGAGCCGGCGGGAAAGGCGGCCTTGGAGGCCGCCTTGGCAGCGTTGCAGGCGGGCAATCATGCGGTCGCGGCCGAGCACTTTGCGCGCGTGCTGCGTGACGACCCGAAGCACGTGCAGGCGCACCACTTCGTGGGCGGATTCGCTTTTCAGAACGGCCGCTACGGCGAGGCGCTGCAGCATTTCGAGGAGGTGCGCCGGCTCGACCCGAAGGACGCGCGGCACGCGTTCAACGCCGCGGTAGCCCATCTGAAGCTTGGCGGAATCGAGGCCACGCGCCGCTGCCTTGAAGCGGCTCTGGCACTCGATCCGGGATTCGAACCGGTGTTCGCCGTGCTCGCCAATCTCGACCTGCCTGGTGCCTATTACCTGGATGTATTGTCCGCGATCCATTCCCACCTGCGTCCGCGTACCTATCTGGAGATCGGCGTCGAGACGGGTCAGTCGATCGCCCTGGCACGGCCCGAGACTCGTGCGATCGGTATCGACCCCGCGCCGAAACTCAAGATGCAGCTCGGCTCCCGCACGAGCATCGTCGCGACGACCAGCGACGACTACTTCGCGACTCGCGACGTTCGCGCCGATCTGGAAGGCCTGCCCATCGACCTCGCCTTCATCGACGGGATGCACCGATTCGAATTCGCGCTGCGGGATTTCGTCAACATAGAAAAACACGCGGCCCCAGACTCCACCATATTGATTCACGACTGTTACCCGCTCAACCGGCTCACCGCCGAGAGAGAGCGGCAGACGGTATTCTGGAGCGGCGACGCCTGGCGTCTCGTCCTGGTGCTCAGGAAATACCGCCCCGACCTCAGCGTGAACGTGATCGCAACCGCGCCGACCGGCTTGGGCGTGGTGCGTCGTCTCGACCCTGCATCCCGGGTACTGGGTGAGCGCCTGGAGGAAATCGGGCGCGAGTTCCTCGCACTCGACTATTCGGTGCTGGACATCGACAAGCCGGGCATGCTCGCCCTATATCCGAACGACTGGGAGCGGGTCAAGGCAATCCTGCAGTAAGCGGGCTCAATGCTGCAGGATCTTCGAGAGGAAGACCTGCGCGCGCTCCGAGCGGGGCTTGCCGAAGAAATCCTTCTTGCCCGCGTCCTCGACGATGCGGCCGCCGTCCATGAAGATGACGCGGTGCGCAACCTTGCGCGCGAAGCCCATCTCGTGCGTGACGACCATCATGGTCATGCCCTCGCGCGCCAGCTCGACCATCACGTCGAGCACCTCGTTGATCATCTCGGGGTCGAGGGCCGAGGTGGGCTCGTCGAAGAGCATCGCGATCGGGTCCATCGACAGAGCGCGCGCGATCGCGACGCGCTGCTGCTGGCCGCCCGAGAGCTGGCCCGGATACTTGTCCTTGTGGGCCGACAGGCCGACGCGCTCGAGAAGCTTGAGACCTTTCTGCCGCGCTTCCTCTTCGCTGCGGCCGAGGGCCTTGACCTGACCCAGGGTCAGGTTCTGCGTCACGGTCATGTGCGGGAAGAGCTCGAAGTGCTGGAACACCATGCCCACGCGCGAGCGCAATTTCGGCAGGTTGGTCTTCGGGTCGCCCACCGAGACGCCGTCCACGGTGATCGTGCCCTTCTGGAACGGCTCCAGCGCGTTCACCGTCTTGATGAGGGTCGACTTGCCGCTGCCCGAAGGACCGCACACCACCACGACCTCGCCCTTGGCGACCTCGGTGCTGCAGTCGGCGAGCACCTGGAAGCTGCCGTACCACTTGCTCACGTTCTTGATGGAAATCATCGGGGGATGGCAATCCTATCCTGAAGCCGCTTCACCAGCAGGGAGAGCGAGTACGAAACGACGAAGTACACCACCGCGACGAAGGTGTACATCTCCACCAGGCGGTAGTCCCGGTTCGCGACCTTGGAAGCGGCGCCCAGGAAGTCGGTGGCCGAGATGACGTACACGAGCGAGGTGTCCTGGAAGAGGATGATGGTCTGGGTGAGCAGCACCGGGACCATGTTGCGGAACGCCTGCGGCAGCACGATCTGGCCCATCGTCTGCCAGTAGCTGAGGCCGAGGGCGTAGCCCGACCACACCTGCCCCCGCGGAATCGACTGGATGCCGGCGCGCATGATCTCGCAGTAGTAGGCGGCCTCGAACATGGTGAAGGTGATCGCCGCCGAGAGGAACGCTCCGACGCGGATCGGCTCCCTGGCGCCGATGATCCAGGCGCCGATGTAGGGGACGAGGAAGAAGAACCAGAAGATCACCAGCACGAGCGGCACCGAGCGCATCAGGTTGACGTAGCCGCCGGCGAGCATCGAGACCGACTTGAGCGCCGAGAGGCGCATCATGGCGAGAGCCGTGCCGAAGACGATGCCGCCCGTCGCGGCGATCGCCGTCAGCGTCAACGTGAAGACCATGCCCTCCTTGAACAGGTAGGGCAGCGAGCGCTGGATGACCTCGAAGTCGTAGCCGGCGAACATCAGTGGCCTGCCTGAGGAGCGCCGCCGGCCGCGATCAACCCCGGCACGCGCACGCTCTTCTCGAGCGCGCGCATTGCGAGCACCACGATCAGATTGGTCAGGAGGTAGATCACCGTCGCCGCGGTGAACGCCTCGAACACGCGGAAGCTGAACTCCTGCATCGCCCGCGCCCGCCCGGTCAGCTCGAGCAGGCCGATGGTCAGGGCCACCGAGGAGTTCTTGATGATGTTCATGAACTCGGAGGTGAGCGGCGGCAGGATGATGCGCAGCGCCTGCGGCAGGATGACGTGGCGATAGGTCTGGGATTGCGTCAGGCCCATGGCCGTGCCCGCCATGCGCTGGCCGCGCGGCAGCGAATTGATGCCGGCGCGCACCTGCTCGGCGACGCGCACCGAGGTGAAGATCGCAAGGCACAGCACCGCGGGAACGTAGGAACCCCAGGGCGGGGGCATCTGCTTGATCCAGTCGCCGAGCCGCTCCGGCAGCAGCTCGGGCACGACGAAGAACCACAGGAACATCTGCACGATGAGCGGAACGTTGCGGAAAATCTCGACGTACAGGTTGCCGAGGCGCACCGCCCAGCGCACGGTGGTGGTGCGCACCGTGCCGACCAGCGCGCCGAGGGCGAGCGCGATCACCCAGGCGGCGAGCGCGGTGGCGAGCGTCCAGCCCAGGCCCACCAGCAGATAGTGCAGATAGGTGCCGGTGCCGCCAGGCTCGGTCTCGAGCAGCACCTGCCAGTGCCAGCTGTATTTCACGTCTCCCCTCGGAAGATGCGCGACGTGAAAACGGGGACCTCAGTCCCCGTTTTGCTTTGCCCGCACGCGGCTATTGGTAGTCCTTGGGATCGCCCGAATCGGTCGGGTTCTTGATCACCTTCTTGAACTGCTCGCTCATCGGCACGTTGAGGTTGATGTTGCGCGGCGGCACCGGCTTCTGGAACCACTTGTCGTAGATGGCGTTGATCGCGCCCGACTTGTAGGTCTGGATCATGGCGTTGTCGACCACCTTCTTGAACGCCGGATCGTCCCTGCGCAGCATGATTCCATAGGGCTCGACCGAGAGCGCCTCGGCCGAGATGGCATAGTCCTTCGGATTGCGCGACTGCGCGGCGAGGCTGTAGAGGAGGATGTCGTCCATCACGAAGGCCACCGCGCGCCCGGTCTCGACCATCTGGAACGCCTCGGGATGGCCGTTCGCCGAGATGATGTTCATGCCGAGGTTCTTCTGGCCGTTCAGCTCCGTGATCTGCTTGATGTTGGTGGTGCCGGCGGTCGAGACGATGGTCTTGCCCTTCAGGTCCTCGAGCTTGTTGATCCTGGCCGAGCGCTTGGCTACCCAGCGGTTGGCGGTGACGAAGTGGGTGATGGTGAAGGCGACCTGCTTCTGCCGCTCGAGGTTGTTGGTGGTCGAGCCGCACTCGAGGTCGATGGTGCCGTTCGCCATCAGCGGGATGCGGTTCGCCGAGGTGACGAGCTGGTACTTCACCTCGAGCTTCGGCGCCTTGAGCTCGCTCTTCACGGCGTCGACGATGCGCGCGCACAGGTCCATGGCATAGCCGACGGGCTGCTGCTTGTCGTCGTAGTACGAGAACGGCACCGAGCCGTCGCGGTGCCCGATGGTGATCGCGCCCGCGTCCTTGATCTTCTTGAGGGTGCCTTCCTGCGCGGCCGCGGGTGTCGCAACCGCGATCGCGGCTGCCAGTGCGGCGAGCAGCGCCAATGCACGCTTCATTTTCTTGCTCCTCCGAGGGATGGTGGATCCTTCCGTAGCGGAAAAATTCTACCGCAGTTGACTCTAGCGCGATGCGAGGTTGCGCAGCTCGCGCATCGCGACCGAGAGCATGGCGAGGTCGGGCGACTCCACCGCGCGCAGCTCGGCGAGGATCTGCCTCAGGCGCTCGTGCAGCACGGCGTTGCGCGCCTTCCAGGTCGCGACGTCCCCGGCGCGCAGGGCGTCGGCGGTGAGCGCGCGCAGCATGCCGGAAAGGTCGTCGCGCAGCGCTGCCTTGGCGAGCGTCTGCCAGTGGTTCTCGGTCGGCAGGATGCCGATGCGCTCGCGCAGCCATGGAAAGTCGAGCTCGCCCGCCAGCCCGAAGTGCACCCGCGCCACGTCGGCGACGTCGCGCTTCAACCGGTCGGCGACCTCGACGATGTCGAGGGCGTTGAACATCGCGTCCAGGCCCGCGACCCGCGCGGCGAGCTCCCGCGGCACGCGATCCTTCTCCAGCCGTCCGGCCGCCGAGGTGTAGGCGAACTGGTCCATCGGCGGCAGGACCTGCGGGAAGAGCGCCGCCACGTGCTCGGCTCCGATTCGGAAGTGCTCGATCGAGCCTGCGATGTCGACGAGGCGCTCGCGATGCCGCAGGAACCACAGCGTGGCGCGCACGATGAGCCGCAGACCGTCGATGATCATCGCGGTCTGGGTGCGGTCGGGCACCTGGTAGTCGAGCGCCTCGCTCGCGCGCCAGAGCTCGACGAAGCCGAACACCTCGCGCACGATGAGGTAGGCGCGCACCACGTCCGGAGCCGCGGCGCCCGTTTCCTCCTGCATGCGGTGCACGAAGGTGCTGCCGACGCGGTTCACCATGCTGTTCGCGACGTGGGTGGCGATGATCTCGCGGCGCAGGGGGTGCGCGTAGATCTGAGCCTTGTAGCGGCCCCGCAGGGGTGTCGGGAAATAGCGCTCGAGCGCGGTCGCGACCCACGGGTCGTCCGGAACGTTCGAGCCGACCAGCTCGTCGTTGAGCGCGATCTTCGCGTAGGCGAGCAGCACCGCGCGCTCGGGCGAGGTGAGGCCGAGCTTGGCGGCGCGGCGCTCGGCGAGCTCCTCGTCGCTCGGCAGGAACTCGAGCGCGCGGTTCAACCGGCCCGCCTTCTCCAGGGTCTTGATGAAGCGCTCCTGCGCATCGAGCAGCGCGGGCGCGAGCGTTCCCGTGACCGACAGGCTCTGGGTCTGGAAATAGTTGTCGCGCAGCACGAGCGCCGCGACCTCGTCGGTCATCTCCGCGAGCAGCTTGTCGCGCTCGGCGCGCGCGAGCCGGCCTTCGCGCACCACCGCGTTCAGCAGGATCTTGATGTTGACCTCGTGGTCGGAGCAGTCCACGCCGGCCGAGTTGTCGATGGCGTCGGTGTTGATGCGGCCGCCCTTCAGCGCGTACTCGACGCGCCCGAGCTGGGTGAAGCCGAGGTTGCCGCCCTCGGCGACGACGCGGCAGCGCAGCTCGGCGCCGTTCACCCGGATGGCGTCGTTGGCGCGGTCGCCGACGTCGGCGTTCGACTGCCGGCTCGATTTCACGTAGGTGCCGATGCCGCCGTTGTAGAGGAGATCCACGGGCGACTTGAGGATCGCGCTGATCAGTTCTCCCGGCGTCAGCCCCTCCGCCTTGACGTCGAGGACCTTGCGCACCTCGGGAGACAGGGCGATCGACTTCGCGCTGCGCGGGAAGATCCCGCCGCCCTGCGAGAGCAGCTTCGCGTCGTAATCGCCCCACGAGGAGCGCGGCAGCTCGAACAGCCTTTTTCTTTCTTGCCAGCTTCTCTCCGGCTCGGGCGCCGGATCAAGAAATACGTGGCGGTGGTCGAACGCGGCGACCAACTTGAGCTTGCGCGAGAGCAGCATGCCGTTGCCGAAGACGTCGCCCGACATGTCGCCGATGCCGACGACGGTGAACTCGTTCGCCTGCGTGTCGATGCCGAGCTCGCGGAAGTGGCGCTTGACCGATTCCCACGCGCCGCGCGCCGTGATGCCCATTGCCTTGTGGTCGTACCCGGCCGAGCCGCCCGAAGCGAACGCGTCGTCCAGCCAGAAGCCGTACTCCTGCGAAATGGCGTTGGCGTAATCGGAAAACGTCGCGGTGCCCTTGTCCGCGGCCACCACGAGATAGGGATCGTCGCCGTCGTGGCGCACCACGCCGCGCGGCGGCACCACCTTCCCGTCCGCCAGGTTGTCGCTGATGTCGAGCATGCCGCGCAGGAAGGTCTGGTACGAGGCCACCCCTTCCTTCATCAGCGCCTCGCGGTTGCCGGCCGTGGCGCGCTTCAAGACGAAGCCGCCCTTCGCCCCGACCGGGACGATGACCACGTTCTTCACCATCTGGGCCTTCATCAGGCCGAGCACTTCGGTGCGGAAGTCCTCCCTGCGGTCCGACCAGCGGATTCCGCCGCGCGCGACCGGCCCGCCGCGCAGATGCACCGCCTCGACGCGCGGCGAGTAGACCCAGATCTCGTGCATCGGCCGCGGCTGGGGCAGGCCGGGGACGCGCTTGGGGTCGAGCTTGAACGAGAGGTAGGGCCGCTCGAGGAAATAGTTCGTCCGGGTGGTCGCCTGCACGACCGCGAGGAAGCTGCGCAGGATGCGGTCCTCGTCCAGGTTTTCTACTTCATCGAGCGCAGCTTCAATTTCCGCGGCGTAGCGGCCTTCGTCGTGCTTGCCCTTCAAATCAAACCGGGAGAAGAACAGACGCACGAGCAGCGAGGCCACCGCCGGGTTTCCAGCCAGCGCCTGCTCGACGTACGACAGGCTAAGCGCCGAGCCTGTCTGGTTGAGGTAGCGCGCGTAGGCCCGCAGCACGACGATCTCGGCCGGCTTGAGCCCGGCGGTGAGCACCAGGCGGTTGAGCGGGTCCGCCTCCACGGCGCCGGACCACATGCCGAAGAAAGCCTCGTGGAAACTGTCGCGCACCTCTTTAAGCGGCCGCGCGGCCGCGGGCGGCGTCAGACCGAAGTCGACCACCCACACCGGCGGCGCGCCCGCGGGCTCGACCCTGTGCGGATGCTCGAATTGCACGCGCACGCCGAGCCGCTCCAGCATCGGGAGGGTGTCGGAGAGCGGAATCCGGCTGCCCCGGCGGTAGATCTTGAACCGCAGGGTCCCGGGCTCCGCGCGAGCGCTTGCGTGCAGGTTCATGCCGAGGTCGGTCTTCGGATCGAGGCTCTCGATCATGTCGATGTCGCAGGCCGCGTCCTGCACCGCATACTCCTCGCGGTAGCTCGCGGGGAACGCGCTGGCGTAAACCCCGTAGAGCTGGTTGGCGTGCTCCTCGCCGTGGCGCTCGACCAGCGCGGCATGCAAGTCGTCCTCCCAGCGCCGCATCGCATCGACCAGGCGCTTCTCGAGCGCCTTCACGTCCGGCGCGCGCAGCATCGCGCCCGGCTTGGTGGCGATGCGCATGAGGATGCGTCCCAGCGCGGAGGCCGAGAGGTCGACGTCGAATTCGGAGGAGACGCCGTCGAAGGCTTCGGTGAGGATCTGCTGGAACCGCAGGCGCAGCTCCGTGTTGTAGCGCTCGCGCGGCGCGAAGATGAGGCACGACACGAACCGCGAGTAGGCGTCCTGGCGCACGAGCAGGCGCAGGCGCTGGCGCTCGCCGAGCTGCAGGATCGCCATCGCATGCGCGTAGAGGTCGTCGGCGCTGATCTGCAGCAGCTCGTCGCGCGGGTAGCTCTCGAGGATCGACGCGAGCGCCTTGCCGCTGTGCCCCGCCGGCAGCAGCCCGGCGCGCTCGACGACCGCGGCGAGCTTGCGCCGCAGGATGGGCACCTGGGTCACGTTTTCGGCGTAGACGGTGTGCGTGTAGAGGCCGAGAAAGCGGGTCTCGCCGGCCACCTCGCCGGCGGCATTGAAATGCTTCACGCCGACGTAGTCCAGGTGGCCCGAGCGGTGCACCGTCGAGCGCGAGCTCGCCTTGATCAGCACCAGGAGCTCCTTCACCCGGGCGCGCTTGCGCGCCTCCGGCGGCAGGCCGGCGAAGCTCACCGACAGCGTCTCGCCGCGCTCGCGCAGGATTCCGAGGCCGCTTCCCGGCACGATGCGCAGCACGTCCTGGCTCTCTGCCCGCTCGAGGACGTAATCCCGGCAGCCGAGGAAGGTGAAGTGGTCGTTCATCAGCCACTCGAGGTAAGCGCGGCCCTCCTCGAGCTCGGCGCGGTCGACGCCGTTGCGTGCTTCGTCCAGCTTGGCGAGCACGTCGGCCATGCGCCCCTTCAGCGCGCCCCAGTCCTGGACCGCGGCCCGCACGTCGCCCAGCACCTTGGCGAGCCCCGCTTCGAGCTCGGCGAGCTTGGCCGGATCGGTGCGGCGGTCCACCTCGAGGTGCATGAACGACTCGAGCCGGCCCCCGGAAGACTCGCCCGGGGCGGACACCGACTCGAGCTCGCCCGCGGCGTTCCGCACGGTTCTCAGCACTGGATGGATCACGAGATGCAGGGTGAGGCCCTGGCGGTTCACTTCCATCGTCACCGAGTCGACGAGGAACGGCATGTCGTCGTTGACGATCTCCACGACGGTGTGGGTGCTCTGCCAGCCGTGCTGGCCCTGCGTGGGGTTGTAGGCGCGGATCGTCGACTTGCCGCTGGCGAACCTGCGGCCGAGCTCGAGGTGGCTCGCGGCCGCCCCGGCGAGATCCCTGGCGCTGCGCGCGGCGAGCTCTTCGGGGTCGACCTCCGCGTAATAAAGCCGCTCGAATCGCTGGGCGAGATCCGACTTCGCTGGCTGCGTCTTGGCTTCCATCCTGGTCGCTGTTCTACACTAGGCGCGGGAGCGAGGAATGGCAATTCTAGGTCGGCTTGGCGCGCTTGGCCTTGCCCTTTGCATTGCATGGGGCTTGGAGGCGCGCGCGCAGCCCTACCCGTCAAAGCCGATCCGCATCATCTGCGCATTCCCGGTCGGCGGCATCGCCGACATCTATGCGCGGATCATCGGCCAGCGCGTCGCCGAAAGCTGGGGCCAGCCGGTGCTGGTCGAAAACCGCGCCGGCGCCGGCGGCACCATCGCGGCCGAAGCCGTGGCGAAGTCGCCGCCCGACGGCTACACGCTGGTCATGGGCGCGGTCGGCACGCACGCGGTCAACGTGACGCTCTTTTCCAAGCTGCCCTACGACCCGGTGAAGGATTTTGCCGCCGTCGTGCTCGTGCTCGAGGCCGAGGGCCTGCTGGTGGTGCATCCCTCGGTGCCCGCGAACGGCGTCGGCGAGCTGATCGCGCTCGCCCGGGCGCGGCCCGGGGAGCTTACGTTCGCGTCAGCCGGCATGGGGACGGCGAGCCATCTCGCCGGAGAGCTCTTCAAGACGATGGCGAAGATCGACCTGACCCACGTGCCCTACAAAGGGAACGTCCCCGCCATCACCGAGCTGCTCGCGGGGCAGACCTCGCTCCTCTTTGCCACCATGCCCACCGTGCTGGCGCAAGCGAAGGCGGGGAAGCTCCGCGCGCTCGCCACCATGGGCCATGCGCGCGCCGCCGCGACCCCGGAATTGCCTACCGTCGGCGAGGCGCTGCCGGGATTCGAGGTCAACAACTGGATCGGCCTGTTCGCGCCCGCCGGCACCCCTGCGGACATCGTCCAGCGGTGGAATTCCGAAGCCATGCGAATCATGGCCTCGCCCGAGATCCAGGCGCGGCTGCCGAACGAGGGCGCGCGCTTCTCGCCGAACACGCCGGCGCAGTTCGCGGAGTTCGTGAAGAGCGAGATCGCCAAGTGGGCGCCGGTGGTCAAGGCCTCCGGCGCGCGGATAGACTGATTCATGAAGTGAAGAACACCTGAAGTGAAGAGCGCCTTTAGGGAGGTGAACGTGCCCGACTCGAAGATCAGAACCGAAAGCCGCCGCCGCTTTCTGGAATTCCTCGCGGGAAGTCCGCTCCTCGCCTGGCCCGGGCTGGGCGCACTGGGCGCGGACGGGCCGCTCGCGCCGTCCAAGCTGCCCGATCCGATCATGTGGGCGCCGATGCGCACGGAAGACCTGATCGCCTCGCCGAAGGACGCGATCAACGTGTTCGACTTCGAGCCGGTGGCGCGCAAGAACGTCCCGCCGGCGCACTTCGGCTACATGGCCTCGGGCATCGACGACGAGGTGACGCTCCGCGCCAACCGCGAAGGCTTCCTCAAGTTCCAGCTCAGGCCGCGCCGGCTGGTCGACGTGAGCAAGGTCGACATGAGCACCGAGATCCTCGGCGTGCGCTACGCCAGCCCCATCATCATTGCGCCGGTGGGCGGGCAGAAGTCGTTCCACCAGGAAGGCGAAATCGCGGTGGCCCGGGGCGCGCGGGCGGGCAACCATCTCATGATCCTGTCGACCGCGACGACGTCGTCGGTCGAGGAGGTCACCGCTGCACGCGGCGCGCCGGTGTGGTACCAGCTCTACGCGACGAACAAATGGGACGTCGCAAAGGCGTTCGTCACACGGGCGGAGAAAGCGGGCTGTCCGGTCGTCGCGGTGACGGTGGACCGCAGCGGCGGACGCAACCAGGAGACGCTTTTCAGGCTTCAGCGCACCGACAAGCGGGAGTGCGCCACCTGCCACGACCGCAGCAGCCTGCAGGCAAGCCTGAAGCGCCGAGCGATGTATGAGGGTGTCGATGTGTCGGGTTTGACGAATACCCAGTCGTCGAATATGACCTGGGATTTCCTCAAGCGGCTGCGCGATACGACCAAGATGAAAATCGTGCTCAAGGGCATCCTCGCGCACGAGGACGCGGTTCTCGCCGCGGAGCAGGGCATGGATGGAATCATCGTCTCCAACCATGGCGCGCGCAGCGAAGACAGCGGCCGCTCTACCATCGACGCGCTGCCCGAGATCGTCGAGGCAGTGCGCGGTCGCATCCCGATCTTCGTCGACAGCGGCTTCCGCCGCGGCACCGACATCGTCAAGGCGCTCGCCATGGGCGCGCAGGGCGTGTGCGTCGGACGGCCGTATATCTGGGGACTCGGCGCGTTCGGGCAGCCCGGCGTGGAGCGGGTGATGGAGCTGCTGCGCGTCGAGTTGCGCGCGATCATGCAGCAGGTCGGCGCGCCTTCGATCAAGGCGCTCACGCCGGCGATGGTGCGCAGAGCGTAGCTGCAACACCGCGGCGTGATGCAAGTCACGCCGCGCCGCTCAGCCTGACATAGTTGCTTGCCGCGCCTGAAGGGCTTGGATAGCTTGGCGAATCCAAGAAGGAGGCGCTATGGACGCCATCGTCAATTTCGTCAGCTCCTGGCCCACCCTCGTGCAGCGGGCCTTCAGCGAGCATATTCTGGCCGTCGCGCTGCTCACGGTTGTGGCGCTCGCAGTCTTCGTGCTGCTGCAGCAGGAATGGCGGCCTTACAGCCTGCCGAGCAACCTCGCCTTTGTCGCTGGTGGCTGGCTGATCGCGGTTTCATCGCTCGTCTACGTCATGGCCTTCGCGCACAAGGGCTGGAGGATGCTCGAGCAGGCGATGCCCTTCGCGGCGAAGCTTTCTGCTTACACCTATGGGATCTGCGAGCGCCATCCGATTGTCGCGCTCGCCATCGTCGGCGTGGGAACGATGATCTTCTTCCTCAAGCGCGCCTGGCCAGTTGTCGTGAAATGGACACCGATACGGGCGGTGTGCACCGCCTTTGGCATCGTGGTTGCGATCCACGTCGCCGGCCCGATCGCCGACATGGTCGACGGCGAGCCGTTGGGCGCGCGTTTGGCGGCGGGCAAGGGCGCACCCGACACCCTGACCCAGGTTCCGGTGGAGCAGGCGGTGGCCCAGGCGATCAAGGCCGGCGACCGCCGCTACATGTCGATGCGCCAGTGCGTGGACGAGGTATCCGGTTATCCCGCCGCGGAAGCCGGCAAGGAAACCGCGTCGCCCTGGACGATCGGTGTGAAGCCCCTCGGCGCGTCGTGCTACGAAAGCCTTGGCCACGACGCGAGCGTGCGCATCGGCAAGCAGCACGCCTATGTCGTCGAATACAACCGCCGCATGTACGAGCACAACAAGTCGGCGGCGCGCGAGCTGATGAGCGCGCGCTAGCTTCGATCAGCAGGTCTTCACTTCAAAGGCCGGGTGAGGAGCTCTGTGACGCCGCCGACTGCCGCGGTGTTGACGGTCAGCGTCCGCTCGGTCGCGAACCTGAAGAGATAGTGCGGCCCGCCGGCCTTCGGGCCGGTGCCCGAGAGCCCTTCGCCGCCGAAAGGCTGCACGCCGACGACCGCGCCGATCATGCTGCGGTTGACGTAGACGTTGCCCACCCGCGCTTCGCGCACCACGGTGTCGACGAAGCTCTGGATGCGACTGTGCACGCCGAGCGTGAGGCCGTAGCCGGTGTCGCGAATCCACTGCAGCACTCGCCCGAGGTCGTCTCTGCGGTAAACGCAGACATGGAGAACCGGGCCAAAAACCTCGGTTTGGGGCAGCGCTTCGATCGGCATCTCGAAGGCGATCGGAGCGATGTAGTTGCCCGACGAGGGAGCGCGCGCCTCGCCGATCAGTCTTGCGCCCGCCCGGAGCTTCTCGACGTGCCGAGCAAGCGCCGCGCGGGCCGGGGCGTCGATGATGGGGCCGACATCCGTGTCGGGCTCGGCGGGATCGCCCACCTTCAGCTCGCCGAGCGCGCCGGCGAGCAGGCGCATCACGCGCGCGGCGCAGCCCTCGTCCACGAAGAGGATGCGCTGCGCCGAGCAGCGCTGGCCGGCGCTCTGGAACGCAGAAACGACGACGTCGTCGACAACCTGCTCGGGCAGGGCGGAAGCGTCGACCAGCATGGCGTTGACGCCGCCCGTTTCCGCGATCAGCGTCGCGATCGGTCCGGAACGGGCCGCGAGCGCCGCGTTGATCCGCCGCGCGGTCTCGTCCGAGCCGGTGAAGGCGACGCCGGCGATGCGAGGGTCGGCGACGAGCGGCGCGCCGAGCGTCTCGCCGTCGCCCACCGCGCACGACAGGACGTCGGCCGGGATGCCGGCCTGGTGCAGGATTTCGACGGCACGCCAGCCGATCCGGGGCGTCTGCTCGGCGGGCTTCGCGATGACCGTGTTTCCCGCGGCGAGCGCGGCCGCGACCTGGCCGGTGAAGATGGCGAGCGGAAAGTTCCACGGCGCGATGCAGGCAAACACTCCGCGGCCGTGAAGAAAAAGTTCGTTTTTCTCCCCGGCCGGCCCGGAGAGCCGAAACGGGGTTTCGAAGTGCTTTCTCGCCTGCAGGGCGTAGTACCGACAGAAGTCGGCCGCCTCGCGCACTTCCGACACCGCGTCTGCATAGGTGCGGCCGCCCTCGCGCACGATGAGTGAAACGAGCTCCGGCATGCGCCGTTCCATCGCATCGGCCGCACGTTCGAGCGCGGCGCCGCGCCCGGGCGCCGGCACGCGGGTCCACGAATCGAACGCCGACGCGGCGCGCGCGATGCTGAAGTCGAGCTCCTGGGCGGTGGTGCTCTCCACCGCGGCCAGATTCTCGCGGCCGCGGTCGGAACGAATCCTCTCGGCGAGCGAATGCAGAACATCCTCGCGCGCGAGGTCGAGCCCGAGCGAGTTCAGGCGATCCGGATAGAGCTCGCGCGGAAGTGGGATGCGCGGATCGGGACTGTACGGCTGGGGCAGGGCTTCCAGGGGATCGGCGACCAGCGCCTCGAGCGGCACCGCCGGGTCGGCGATCTGGTGGACGAAGGATGTGTTGGCGCCGTTCTCGAGCAGCCGGCGCACGAGGTAGGGCAGCAGGTCGGTGAAGCTCCCGACCGGCGCATAGATGCGGCAGGCGAACGCGCGCGTGCGCGAAAGCACCTCGTACAGCGTGTCGCCCATCCCGAAGAGCTTCTGGAATTCGAATGGGCGGTCGCCCGCGAGCTCGAAGATCGTCGCGACCGTGCGGCAGTTGTGGGTCGCGAACGCCGGATAGAGCGTCGCCGGCGCGGCGAGAAGCTGCCGCGCGCACGCCACGTAGGAGAGGTCGGTCGCGGATTTCCGGGTGAACACCGGGTAGTCGGCCATGCCGAGCTGCTGCGCCCGTTTGACCTCGCCGTCCCAGTACGCTCCCTTCACCAGCCGCACCGAGATACGGCGCCGCAGGCCGACCAGCCAGTCGCAAACGGCGAGCGCGCGCTTCTGGTAGGCCTGGACGGCGAGACCGAGCGTATGGCCGCGGCTCAGCAGCTCGAAAAGCTCGAGCGTGAGCTCGAGCCGCTCGGACTCTTCGGCGTCGATCGTGATCCCGACCGCGCTTTGCTCGGCGAGGCGGATGAGCTGGGCGACGCGCGGCGCGAGCTCGTCGAGCACGCGTGCGCGCTTCCCCTCCTCGAAGCGCGGATGCAGCGCGGAGAGCTTCACCGACACGCCGTCGCCCGCCGGCGTGCCGCGGATCGCGCGGCAATAAGCGTCGAAGTAGCGCGCCGCGTCCTCGGCGGTGCGCGCAGCCTCGCCCAGCATGTCGTAGGAGAAGCGATAGGCTTCGAACGCGCGGCCGCGGGTCACAGCTTCATCGATCGTCTCCCCGATCACGAACTGGCTTGCGAGGATGCGCATGGCCTGGCGCACCGCCGTGCGCACCACCGGCTCGCCCAGGCGCGCGGCGAGGCGCTTGAGCTGGGCGATCGGCTCGGCCTGCGCTTCGCGCCAGCGCGCGAGCGTGCCGGTCAGCATGAGCGCCCAATCGGCCGCGCTCGCGGCCCAGGAGTCGTCCTCGTGGGCCGCCCCGCCTTTGCCCCCGCTTTTGCCCCATTCTCCGGCGGAGAGCTTCTCGCGCAGAAGGGCGTCGGCAGTCTCGGGATCCGGGATGCGCAGGAGCGCTTCGGCCACGCACATCAGGGCAACGCCCTCCGGCGTCGACAGGCCATAGTGGCGGAGGAACGACTCGGCGCTGAGGGCGGCCGGGCGCGTCGATCGCACCTCGCGTGCCAGGCTCAGCGCCTGCTCGGTGATCCGATGCGACGCCTCGCGATCGGGCTGCAGGGCGCGCAGGCGTTCGATCGCCGCCGCCTCCGCGAGGCGGTGGTCCTGTCGGATGCGTTCATCCATGGGCCATATAATGCTGCGCGAAATCGGCCGGAGACAACTGCAGGCCGGAGACACCAGCATGACGGCGAATGCGCCGCGGATACTTTGGCAGCCGAGCGAGCGCGCCGTCGAGGAGGCGCAGCTCACGCAATTCGCGCGCCAGGTCGTGCGAAAGCGCCGCCTCGAGGTGAACAGCTACCCGGATTTCTACCGCTGGTCGGTCGAGCGGCCGGAAGAGTTCTGGTCCGACACGTGGGATTTCTGCGGCGTGCTCGCCTCGCGCAAGGGCGCCGCAGTGTTGGTCGACGGCGACAAGATGCCCGGCGCGCGCTGGTTCCCGGAGGCGCGCCTCAACCTCGCCGAGAACCTCATGCGCCGCGGCGATCGCGGCGACGCCTTCGTATTCTGGGACGAATCCGGTCCCCGGCGGCGAGTCTCGTACGCCGACCTCTACAGCGACGCCTCGCGCGCCGCCCAGGCGCTGGCCGCGCTCGGATTGCGCGCCGGCGAGCGCGCCGCGGCGTTCATTCCAAACCTTCCCGAGGCCGGAATGCTCGCGCTTGCGGCGCTGTCGCAGGGCATCGTGTGGTCTTCCTGCTCGCCGGATTTCGGCGTCGAAGGCGTGCTCGAGCGCTTCGGCCAGATCGAGCCCAAGGTGCTGTTCTGCGCCGATGGCTACCGCTACAACGGCGAGACGCACGACTCGCTCGAGCGCGTCGCCGCTCTGGTGGAAAAGCTGCCGAGCGTGCGGAAGGTCGTGGTGGTGCCGCATCTCGATCCGAAGGTCGACGTGTCGGAGATTCCCAAGGCCGTGACGCTCGGCGAATGGCTGCGCCGTTACACGCCCGGCGACATCGCTTTCGCGCAGCTGCCGTTCGATCACCCGGTGTTCATCCTGTTTACCTCGGGCACGACCGGCAAGCCCAAGTGCATCGTGCACGGCGCCGGCGGAACGCTGCTGCAGGCGCTGAAGATGTTCAAGCTGCACTTCGACCTGCGCCCGGGCGAGCGCTACTTCTACTACTGCACCACGAACTGGGTGGTGTGGAACCTCCTCTTCATGGCGCTCGCGGCGGAGGCGAGCGTGATGCTGTACGACGGCTCGCCCTTCGCCCGCAACGGCCGCATTCTCTTCGACTATGCCGAGAAGGAGCGCATCACCCATTTCGGCACCTCGGCCAAGTTCATCGATGCCGCGGCGAAGCGCGGCCTGCGGCCGCGCGACACGCACGACCTGGGCTCGGTGCGCATGATCCTGTCGACCGGATCGCCGCTCGCGCCCGAGGGCTTCGACTACGTCTACGACGCCGTCAAGAGCGACGCGTGCCTCGCCTCCATCTCCGGCGGCACCGACATCATGGGCGCCTTTGCCGACGCGAGCGCCGTGCTGCCGGTTTATCGAGGCGAGCTGCAGTGCCGCTCGCTCGGCATGGCGGTCGAGGTGTTCGACGAAGAGGCCAACTCCGTGGTCGGAAAGAAGGGCGAGCTCGTGTGCACCAAGCCCTTTCCTTCGATGCCGCTCGGGTTCTGGAACGACCGCGGCGGCGAGCGCTATCACTCGGCCTACTTCGCCAAGTACCCCGGCGTCTGGACGCACGGCGACTGGTCCGAGCTCACCGAGCGCGGCACGATGCTCGTCTACGGGCGCTCCGACGCCACTCTCAACCCCGGCGGCGTGCGCATCGGCACCGCAGAGATCTACCGCGTGGTCGAGCGCATCGACGAGGTCGAGGAGGCGGTGGCCATCGGCCAGCTCTGGCCGCCCGAGCAGCCGACCGATACGCGCGTCGTGCTGTTCGTGAAGCTAAGGGACGGACAGCGTCTCGAGGACCACCTCGAGGAGCGCATCCGCTTCGAGATCCGGCGCCACGCCTCGCCGCGCCATGTGCCCGCGCGCATCGTCCAGGTGGACGACATCCCGCGGACCAAGAACGGCAAGGTGGTCGAGCTCGCGGTCAAGGCGGTGGTGCACGGCATGCCGGTGACCAACACCGACGCGCTGGCGAATCCCGAAGCGCTCGAGCTCTTCAGGGACCTGCCGGAGCTCTCGAGCTAGTCCGCTTCGACGCGCAGGATCTCGACTTCGGGGGGCGAGACCAAGATCTCGCTGAAGCTCTGCATCCACTTGCCGGCGTCGCCCTTCGTGCCGACGCCATGGCGGAACTGCTCGAGCTCGTCGAGCTTCTTGAGCTCGAGCTCGAATTGCAGCGCAGGAGCGCCTTGGCCCCGAGTCAGCGGCACGAGCAGGCGGGCATTGAGGCCCTTTCCGCGCGCGGCCTTGAGCTCGCGGCTGATGAGCTCGAGCGCGCGGTGCCGGTTCACCGGCAGGATGTGATAGGAGAAGCGCGCCAGGTACACCGGCTACCCGAGGATCTCGCCGATGTGCGCGCGCTGGTCGAGGTCGGAGATGAACTGGCGAAGGTCGGGCCCAAGCGCGTCGCGCGCCGACACGATGCCGACCGGGCGGCCGTTCTCCACCACGGGAACGTGCCGGAACTCACCCTCGTGCATGAGGTGCAGGGCGTGCCCGAAGGGACGATCGGGCGCGATGGTGCGCGGGTTGCGCGTCATGACGTCGCCGAGCTTGGTCTTGCCCGGATCGCGGTTCTCGGCGATGACCCGAAACAGCGCATCGCGCTCGGTAAAGATGCCGGCGAGGCGCGCGCCTTCGAGCACGAGGATCGCGCCGATGCGCCTGGTTTTCATGAGGCGCGAGGCCGCGGCGACGGTCATTTCAGCGGTTGCGGTGACGGGAGCCTGATTCTCGATGATGGTGCGCACGGGACGGTCCATGGCTGGCGCCTCCTCTCGCCTCAACTTTACTCCCGGAAATCTTATTGCGGCGCAGCAGGTTCCGCTAAGATGAAGGATGCGTTTCTGCGGCGCGACGGGTCGCCTCGTAATCGCGCTGGTCTCGCTTCACGCATCGGCCGCGCCACCGCTGCCGCGCCTGGACGCCGAGCAAGCGGCGACGGTGTCGGGACTGTCCTCCGGCGCGTACATGGCGGTGCAGGTCCATGTTGCCCAATCGAGCCGCATCAAGGGCGCGGGCGCGCTCGCCGGCGGCCCGTACTACTGCGCGCAGGGCAGCTTGTGGACTGCGTACTACAACTGCATGAAGCCGGGTAGCTTCATGCCGCTGCCGTCACTCGCGACGCTGAAGACGGCGACCGACCGCCTCGCCGCAGACGGGCGCATCGATCCGACGGCGAATCTCGCCTCGGGCCGCGCCTGGCTTTTCAGCGGCACGCACGACGACACCGTGGCGCGCGCGGTGGTGGAAGAGCTGCAGGCGTTTTATGGCGCGTACCAGACCGCGACCGTCCTGGTGGGCGACAAGCCCGCGGGCCACGCAATGGTCACCGAGGATGCCGGAAACAAGGACTGCGGCGTGACGCGCTCGCCGTTCATCAACGACTGCGACTACGATGCGGCGGGGGCGCTGCTCCAGTACCTCGCCGGGCCGCTCGTTGCGCCGGCCGCGGCCCCGGTGGGGCGCCTGCAGACCTTCGATCAGAAGCCCTTCGGCGGCTACGACATCAGCATGGGCGACGAGGGTTTCGTGTACATCCCGAAGGACTGCGAGACCCAGCGCTGCCGCGTGCACGTCGCGTTTCACGGCTGCCTCCAGGGAAAGGACGCAATCAACGATACGTTCGCGCGCGAGGCGGGCTACAACCGCTGGGCCGACACGAATCGCATCATCGTGCTGTACCCCCAGGCGACCGCGCGCTGGTGGTGGGTGTACAACCCGAACGGCTGCTGGGACTGGTGGGGCTACACCGGCGCGCAATACCACACCAGGGACGGCGCGCAGATCCGCGCCGTCATGGCCATGCTCAAGCGTCTTTCCGAACCGCGGAAATAGCGGAAGCGATTGCCTCGATGACCACCGGCTGTTCGCCAATCGATTTTTCGAGGCTGACTATCAACCCGGGGCGCCTCAATTGATTGACCAGGCGCGGCAGGTCGTCCTTCACATGGCCGCCTTGGCCGAGGAACACGGGGACCACCCGGATCGAGCCCACGCCCTTCGCGACGAGCGCGGTCACGACTTCCTCGAGCGAAGGGCCGTGCTCCAGGTACGCCAGCCCGACGCTCGCCGCGGGAAGCTTCTGCGCGAGGCTCGCCGCGATGCGCTCGAACGGCCGCGACCACTCCGGATCGCGCGACCCGTGAGCGACGAGAACGATGCCCTCCTTCAATGCAGGGTGGCGCGACGGCCTTCGTAGATGCCCTGCAGCAGCCGCAGGGAGCCCAGGCTGATCGCCCGGTGCGAAAGCGCGTGGCCGAGGTCTTCGACGATGTCGAGCGTGACGGGAACGTGCAGCCCGGCGAGCACTCGCGCCGCCCGCTCGGCGTAAACGCGCGAGACGACCGAGTCGTACTCGCCGTGCACGAGGTGGATGCGCGAGGAGATGCGCGCGCCGCATGCCGGCAGGCGCGCGTAACGCGACGAGAAGGCCACCACCGCGCCCGCGAGCCCGGGCGTCTTCACCAGCTCGAGCGCCACCGTGCCGCCCTGCGAGAAGCCGATGAGCACAGTGCGGCTCGCAGTCACGCCGAAGTTGGTCTGCTCCCGGCGCACGAGGTCGTCGACGTCGGGCAGCACCGACGCGACTCGCTCCCGGTGGTTGTCGACGTTGAGGCCGCGCGTTGGGTACCAGTCCTGCGCGGCGCCGCCGCGCGCGTCGGGGTCGAACCCGCTCGGCACGACCAGCGCGGCGCTCGGGAAGCGGGCCTGGAACCTGAACGCGATCGGGATCATCGACTGCGCGGTCGCGCCGCAGCCGTGCAGAAAGACGAACAAATGGCGCGCGGGACGGTCAGGAGTTGGCGCGAAGCGAAAGACCCGGCCCGAAGACATGCCCCTCGATTGTTAACCCGTGATGACGGTTCTGTAAACTGATTTGCATTCGACCTCAGGTGCGCCATGCGAACTAATGGATTTCTAAAGGCTTTCTGGGCACTTACGCAGCCCTACTGGGTCTCGGAGAAGCGGGCCAGGGCGCTCGGGCTGCTCGTCCTCGTAGTCGCTCTGGTGCTCGCCCTGGTCTACATGGAGGTGCTGTTCAACTACTGGAACCGCGACTTCTACAACACCTTCGAGAAGAAGGATCAGGCGGAGTTCTTCTACCAGCTCGGCAAGTTCGGCGTGCTCGCGTTCGTGTACATCGTCCTCGCGGTCTACCGCTCGTGGTTCCTCCAGATGCTCCAGATCGAATGGCGCACATGGCTCACCGACCACTTCCTCCAGGAGTGGACGCAGGACCAGGCGTACTACCGCATGCAGCTCCTGGACCGTGGCACCGACAATCCGGACCAGCGAATCTCGGAGGACCTGAATTTCTTTGTCGACTACACCAGCAGCCTCGCCCTCGGCCTGCTTTCGTCGGTCGTCACGCTCGCCTCCTTCGTCGTCATCCTGTGGGGGCTGTCCGGATCGCTGGAGCTGTGGGGTTTCAATATTCCCGGCTATCTCGTGTGGACCGCGCTCGCGTACGCCATCGTCGGAACGGTGCTCACCCACTTCGTCGGCCGCAAGCTAATCGCGCTAGGCTTCAACAAGCAGCGGGTCGAGGCCGACTTCCGCTTCTCGCTGGTGCGATTGCGCGAGAACAGCGAAGGCGTGGCGCTCTATCGCGGCGAGCAGGAGGAGCTCGGCGGCCTGCGGCAGCGCTTCGCCGCGGTGGTCGGCAACTGGTGGCAGCTCATGCGTAAGCGCAAGCATCTCAACTGGTACACGAATTTCTACGCGCAGCTCGCAATCATCTTCCCGTACATCGTGGTGTCGCCGCGGTTCTTTGCGGGCAAAATTCAGCTGGGCGTGATCTTCCAGACCGCCTCGGCGTTCAACCAGGTACAGGGAGCGCTCTCCTGGTTCGTCAACGTCTACCAAGATTTCGCGACCTGGAAAGCGACCGTCGACCGCCTGATCGGATTCCGCGCATCGATCGAGCGGGTCCGCGAGGAGGCGGAACGGCTCGACGGCGAGCGCGTCGACTCCGGCGACGGCGCCATCGCGCTGAACAATCTCGAAATCGACCTGCCACGGGGCACGCCGCTGCTCAACCAGACATCGGTCCAGATCAAGCCCGGGGAAGACGTGCTCGTGACGGGGCCCTCCGGCGCGGGCAAGTCGACGTTCTTCCGCGCGCTCGCAGGAATCTGGCCTTACTGGAAGGGCCGCATCAAACTGCCGAAAGGCGCACGCCTGCTTTTCCTGCCGCAAAAGCCTTATCTGCCGCTCGGTTCCCTAAGGCACGCTGTGAGCTACCCTGACGAGCCGACGAAGCATCCCGACGAGACCATCAAGAATGCGCTGAGCGCCGTGGGGTTGGCGCAGCTCGCGGGCGATCTCGAGCGGAGCGAGAATTGGGCGCAGGTGCTTTCGGGCGGCGAGCAGCAGCGCCTGGCCTTCGCGCGCGCGCTCCTGAACAAGCCGGATTGGCTGTTTCTCGATGAAGCGACCGCAGCGCTTCCAGATCAGGATCAGGATGCGCTCTACCGCCTGCTCAAGGAAAAGCTCACCGGAACCACGCTCGTCTCGATCGGCCACCGCGAGAGCCTCGCCGGGTACCACGACAAGCGCCTCGTCTGGCAGGAGAAGCGGCTGGCGCTCGCCTGATCAGGTTTTTGTCTGCGCCAGCGTCTGGCGCAGGCCGGTGCCCCGAAATTCATCGGCCCTAGTCCTCGCGCAGCACGATGCAAGTGCGCCTCGGCGGCGACCCGGCCGCCGGGGCGCACGACTTTTCCGATCGCAACACGTAGCGCAGCTCGGCAGTGCGCTCCTGGGCCATGAGCGCGTAGCAGCCGCTTCCGACGAGCTCGCAATTCGCGGCGCGGTAGTCGTTCCAGCCGCGCTGCGCGCGCTCGAGCAGCCGCCGCTGATGATCGTCTGCTTCGCTCCACGCCAGCACGTAAGCCTCATGCAGCTCGAAATCGTAGTCCGCGTCGGCGTCGTCAAGGGCCCAAGCCGTCGAGGCGATCCAGACTGAGAAGACGCAGGCGAGGCGAAGCATGGTAGTGCCGTTCGGGAAAGGCGCCGAGGGCCAGGAGCTGGCGGATCCGGGCGCCGAGCGCAGCGCCTGGCATCGTGGCCGTGGGGAGGCGGCGTCACGCGAGCCGCCAGCCACCAGCCCTCGGCGTCTTGCTACACCTTGAGGATGTGCATCAGCCAGACGAGGGAGAAGGCGGTGCCGCCGACCGCGATGCCGATCACGGCGGCGACGAAGGCGGCGTATGAGAAATCGATCACGGCTTTCATAGGCGTGCTCCTGGTTGCGTGTGACATGTTCGTCATTCAAGCAACCCAAGCTGCGCCTGCCGCAGCGCAAAGCTGGCGCGGCGCCGATGAATTGTGGCGAATCCGTGGCAGCGGGTTTCGGCGCCCCGGCCTCCGGTATATTGGCCGCATGGCAAAAACCGTAGCCATCGTCGAAGACGATCCCGCAATCCGCGCCAACTACACCGATCTTCTCAAGAAGCACGGCTATCAGGTGAGCGCGTTCGCCGACCGCGGCTCGGCGCTCGCGGCGTTCCGCAGCCGGCTGCCCGACCTCGCGCTGCTCGACATCGGCCTCGCCGGCGAGCCCGACGGCGGCTTCGCGCTGTGCCGCGAGCTGCGCGCGCTGTCGGCCGCGCTGCCGATCATCTTCCTCACCGCCCGCGACAGCGATTTCGACGTGATCTCGGGGCTGCGCATGGGGGCCGACGACTACCTGACCAAGGACGCAGGGATACCGCATCTCCTTGCGCGCATCAGCGCGCTTTTCCGGCGCGCCGACCTGCTGCGCGAGCCGCCGCTCGAGGAGGAGATCCTCGAGCGCGGCGAGCTGCGCCTCGACATGAAACGCTTTGTGGCGACCTGGAAGGCGAAGCCTGTGGACCTCACGCTCACCGAGTTCTGGCTGGTGCATTGCGTGGCGCGCTTTCCCGGCCACGTCAAGAACCGCGAGCAGCTCATGAAGGAAGCGCACATCGTGGTCGACGACTCGACGATCACCTCGCACGTGAAGCGCATCCGGCGCAAGTTCCAGGCGGTCGATCCGGCGTTCGATGCCATCGACACGGTGTACGGGCTCGGCTACCGCTGGAACACCTAGGTGCGCTTTGGCCTGAGAGCCAAGGTCGCGCTGGTCGCGCTCGTGCTGGCGCCGATCCCCTGGCTCGGCTATCGCTACGTGAAGGACATGGAGGCGGTGCTGCGCGAAGGCCAGGAGCAGGCCCTCGTCGCCACCGCGCGCGCCGTCGCGACCACGCTGCACGACCGGCCCGAGCTCCTCGACCTGCGTCCCGGCGTGGCGGCGAACGGCGAGATGGAGCGCATTCTCAGAAGTCTCGGCCGCGCCGACCTGCGCATCTGGATCGTCGACCGGCAGGGCCGGCTGCTCGCCATCACCGGCGACCTCAGGAAGAAGGTGCCCGACGAACCCCCGCCCGCGGATGCGCTCGAGGTGCTCGCGCGGTCGCTGCGCCCGGTGACCCAGCTCCTGCTCGAGCGGCCCACGGAGGATTTCGACGACGCGCTGCCCGAGTCGCAGATCAGCGGCGCCGGCGAGGTCAGCGCCGCGCTGCAGGGCATGGCCGGGCGGCGCTGGCGCAACTCCACCGACTCTCGCGCCGTCATCCTTTCGGCGGCGCATCCGATCTGGTCGGGCGACGACGTGCTGGGCGCCGTGGTGGTCGAGGAGACGACCAACGCGATCCGCTCGCTCTCGGACCGCACGCTGGAAAAAGTGGTGGCGGTGACGCTGGTCGTGTTCGCGATCAGCGCGCTGGTGCTGCTCGCGTTCGCCTCGCGCCTGTCGCTGCGGCTGAGGCGCCTGCGCGACGAAGCCGAGCAGGCGATCGACTCGCAGGGGCGGGTGAAGAAGCTGATCGCGGGGTCGAGCTCGGGCGACGAGCTCGGCGACCTTTCGCGCAGCTTCTCCACCGCGCTCGAGCGGCTCGCGCAGTACAACGCCTATCTCGAGAAGCTCGGCGGTCGCCTCTCGCACGAGCTGCGCACGCCGGTCACCGTGGTGCGCTCGTCGCTCGAGAACCTGAAGATGACCGCGCTGCCCGAGGAGGCGCGCGTCTACACCGAGCGCGCGGCCGAGGGCCTCGCCCGCCTCGACGCCATCCTCACGCGCATGTCCGAGGCGACCCGCCTGGAGACCGCGGTGCGGGAGGCAGAGCGCGAGCGCTTCGACGCCGGCGAGGTGCTGCGCGGCTGCGTTGCGGGGTATGCGTCGGTCTTTCCCCGCATCCGGTTTGCCCTTTCGCTGCCCGACCACCCGGTCATGCTGCGGGGCGCTCCCGATCTCTATGCCCAGATGCTCGACAAGCTGGCCGCGAACGCGGCCGACTTTTCGGTCGCGGACGAGGCTGTCCGCGTGCGGCTCGACGAAAAAGGCGCGCTCACCGTCAGCAACAGCGGACCCCTGCTTCCCGCGGAGATGGCCGGGCGCCTCTTCGAATCGATGGTTTCCCTGCGGCCCGATCACCTCGATGGCAAGGAGCCTCACCTGGGCAATAAGGAGCCCCATCTGGGGCTGGGCCTGTACATGGTCCGCCTGATCGCGCAGTTCCACGGCGGCGAGGCGCGGGCGGCGAACCGCGAGGACGGCTCGGGCGTGGTCATGCGGGTCGACTGCCCGGTCAGTAGCTGAGAAGCCGCGGCTCGCGGATCCTTTCGCCCGTCATGAAGGCGACGCACTGGGCCTGCGCCTGCGCCGCAGGCTCTCCGTTGCGCTCGCCGCCATTGCAGCAGCCCGGGATGGCTAGGCCGCGCGCGAGCGAGGCAGCTTTTCGGGATCGATTGTGGCGCCGCGCTGGCTTGGGTCGAGCACGCGCTTCAGGTAGCGCCCGGTGTGGCTCGCGGCGCTCGCTGCGATCTGCTCGGGCGTCCCCTCGGCGACGATGCGGCCGCCGCCCTCGCCGCCCTCGGGACCCAGGTCGATCACCCAGTCCGCGGTCTTGATGACGTCGAGGTTGTGCTCGATCAC
>Ga0075426_10000352_pt1 | contig 31582 bp, 17 predicted proteins | sample SoiMethybrSBSTD5_FD_75304 | JGI IMG/M metagenome (GOLD analysis project Ga0075426, IMG submission 75304) | Bulk soil microbial communities from a Populus tree surrounding site in Tennessee, USA - Soil MetaG P. TD hybrid SBSTD5 | ecosystem: Environmental > Terrestrial > Soil > Tree plantation... | reverse complement strand
CGTCCATGCGTAAGCTTTACCAAATTGTTCGGCTACCTCCGGCGGGTACTCAATCCGGCAGGGTCGCGGCGCGGCAAGCGCAGCAACCACCGGTAGGTCCGTGGTTGCCAAAACCCGTGGCACCTCGGAGAGTTTGCCAGCCGCCGCCTCGTCACGGAATGTCGCGTTTCCGAGCCGGAGTGCTGAGGTGGCAATCCGGGGGCATAGGGCACCCGCAAACATGACCGTTTTTGCGAATTCGCCAGTACCAATTACGCCCATTCGCATTCCCGGGTACTCGTTGGAGAATGCCGTGCTAACCGCAGAGATGTCGGAAACCCACAAACCGGTCCAGGGGCGGCCCATCAACCATGCCCAGTTGTCTGCTCGCCGTCCTCCGGGCTGGATCTCTCCGGTACCGCGCAGATCCACGAGAGCAACGGTTAGACTCTCGGCAAGCAGCGCGGCAATGGCTGCCGCAGGCTGCTCGGATTTGCCCGGCAGGATTACCAGACCCACCGGCGTCACGCCACGACGCTGAATCTCGATGGCGGGCAATCGGATTCCCTCTTCCGGCTCGATGATCAACAGCCGCAATAGAACATCACCACGGCTGGTTACCTTCTGAACGCTAAGTAGCGGTCTCGCTGACTCTTCACGCAGTCCCAGCAGAGCACGAACTTTATCTCGCAACTCCGCCTGGACCCGCTCCGCGGCCGCACGGCCGTCGGGAATCATGGGAACCGGTGTGGGATGCCGCAGCCAGCCCGAATAGATATCCGCCAGCGTTTGGTTCGCTTTCGGTATGCCACATTCGAGGTCATGCTGCGACTCGAGCGTAAACGCAAGCTCACGGGAGTCGGCGTTTTCGTGATGCAAGAAGTACGTCTCAACGAAACCGTACATGCGTTCCCTCTTGTCTTGCTGGTATCCATGAGCGGTTGATGATTCCCAGATCTCGATGTTTCTTTCGGCGCCATAGAGCCCGTACGCGCGTCGGGCACCGTCAACCGCTACTTCAGTCTGATCGAACGGGAATTCTTCCGAGTCCGTGCCCCGCAGCGATCCTATTACCAGGAGCGGACGAGGCGCGATCAATGCGAGCAGCGTAGGAATGTCCGCCACCCTCCGAATTCCTGCGGGCCTCTGGTGCCAGTCCCAGTCACGGCCGTTGCGGATCCAGTAGTCGAACGTAGTAACGGAACAGACCGGTACTGCAAGGCGGACTCGTTCATCCAGAGCGCTGACCCAATAAGTTGTATTACTGCCACCCGATTCTCCTGTGAACCCGATGCGGCTGCGGTCCACGTCCAGCCTCTCGTAGAGGAAGTCCACCGCGCGAATACCGTCTAGGATTTCGAGCCCGGTCGGCGTCCCATCCGTGTAAGAGAAGGCTGTCAGGCCGTGATCATTGCCGCCGCCGTACGGCATCGAAGCGCATGCATTCGCGCCCGTATTGCGCTCCCCGGTATCGATATAGTCATAGGTCAATGCGATGATGCCGCGGCGCGCCAGGTTTACGCAGCGAGCTTGCGTGCTGACACTTGCCTTTCCTTCGCAGTACACGTGCCCTGGAATGCTGATCACAGCCGGCGCCGGTCCCGTAAGCCTCTTCGGTATGTAAACCAGCGCGGGTACGCTCATCCCGGGGTAACTTTCAAAAAGAATCTTTTCAATCGTGTATGAATCACGCTCGATCCGCCCCTTACTGGACCAGCGGACCGGTCCCCGCCGTTCCAGATCCTCTAACCCGACCAGTTTCAGAATTCGTTGGCGGAGCGGTCCCCTGGTCTCTTCCCATGCTCCCTTCGTGGCAGGGATTTCGATCGTGGGAAGATGGCGGTCCACGTGGCTGAACATCATGGAACTGCGGTCGTCATCCGCGAGAACCGGGATCTTCAGAAAGTCGAGCCAGGGCTGGCCGGCGAGCGGGCTGCCGAAAGCCACAAAGATCAATACTGTGAAAGGCATTCCGGCTTTCAATATCATCGTCATCCTCTATGCAGTTTGCCGCGATTCCACCGCAAGATAATGGACATGTTTCCTAATATTGAGCACAGCCCCACGTTCGAGCGTAATGTCCTGAATTGCGTAGGCCAGCGGAAGCTCGACTGTACGGCCGTCGTGCGATTGCAAAGTCATTGACGTGTCTGACAGACGTATTCGCTCCAGCTTCGCCGCCCAGTGCAGCATCGTTTCAGCGGTGCTGTCGATCTGCATGGCGGGGCGCGCTGATTCGACGAGTTTACGCCAGACGCTTTCAATGGACCCAGTCTCCACCACGGGCTCCGTAACAATGGTTTCACCGTATCGCCACCGAACTGCGGACCCAGTAGGCTCGCCGGTAAGGCCAGCGACATAGGCTCGAAGCACCTGGTGGACGAATTCGTAAGCGCTGACGCCGCGGTCCGGAGAAAACACAGGCCAACTGTTCGAACCATGCGTGTGCTCCATTTCCACTGCTTTCTGCAGGCTCCTGCGCGCGGCCTCCATCAATTTACCGAGTTGCGCGGGTTCAGAAAGTGCGCGCTGGACCCGTTGCGGGTTTGCCGGGGAGGACGCCACCTGCCTGTGCCGCAGGTACAACTCCGTCAGGTGTCCCCACAGCTCCGCTGAATCGCGAAGCTTCTCGAACCAGCAGCGCAGCCGCTGGTATTCGGGTTCAGGCAGCATCTGTCCGGCTTTGCTGACTTCCTCGAGCGCTTCAGAGGCGAGTTGAGCGGCTTCCGCCTTCTCCTTCGTGGCCTGTTCGATGAGCTCCTCGTTGGGGTCAAAGAAAGATATCGAGAGCTTGCGTTTGGAGGGATCCCATTTGCTCAGAGCCTGGCTCCAGAGGAAATTATCCGCGAAGGAGAGTCCCGCGATCATGTTGTGGTAGCTGATGAGAGTTTGGCCGAGGCAGAAAAAGGTTTTCTGGGTGATCACCTCGGTTTGCCTCAGCGCCGGCACCAGAACCTTTGCGGCTTTCGCACCATATCTGATTCGCGACCATCGGCGGAGCGAATCATCGATATCGGCCTCGGGATCCCAGAGCAGCTCTCCCATGTACCACGCATTGAATTCGTTGGGGTGCCCGAAAATGGGTCCCGGCTCCATGCTTGGAAACGGGAAATCCGTCCTGGCTACCGCTCCCAAGCAGTTCTTTTGGACGGCATGCGCGATGCGCTTTCGAAAGTTGTCCGGCGTAAGCACAGGCACGAAGGTGCGGCCCTGCCACTCCACGTCGAGACTGAACTCCACCAGGTGTGGGTTGGAAAATGCCCCGATCAGTGGCTCATCCGCAATGGCTCCGCCGTAAAAATCGAGCGGGCAGTACTTGGACATGATCTGCACGTGAGGCGGTAGGCCAATGTAGGCCTTGCGGATGGTCTCTAGCTCGGGGTGTCCGTCCAGGTCGTGGATCCATGCACTTTGAAAGGTGCGGAGCACCACCTGTTTTTTCAACTGTGAGGCTGTCTCGATGACCGGGTTGATGACCGACATCAGCCGCGCGTGTTGAGTCATACGGATACATTGATTGCACTGACACCCCACATCCGAAATGAGGCTGAATTGCCCTGATTCATTAACGGAGACTACTACGCCGTCGACCGATGGGCATGCAGTGAAGAACTCGATGTATTTATCGCGGATGAATTGCCTCAGAAATTCGCTTGAAAGACAGACGGGATAGTTTGTCCCAGCCACTTGCGGATACAGTTCCGCAAAGCCTGGCGGCAGGTGCAGTTCGTGACTCCAGACCAGGAAATCCAGCAGATTCCAATGTGCATTGCGAGCCATGTCTTCGACCTGGGCCAGGCGCCGGCTGCGTTCACCGGAGGGAAACAACCGCGCTAGTTCCGGGTACTTTTCGAAGCTGACTATCCAGTCGATGTCCCAGCCATCGTCTGGCCGACCATTGATTTCGATAGCATTCATACCGAAACCGGCCGCCCGTGGAAATATGTCGGAATTAATGTAGGCGAAGCGCTCTGCGAGGTTAATACGCTCGTCCCACGGAGACCCGAAATCGTGGCTGACTGATGTGGACCAGCGGCGTACCTTGAAGTGCGGCGCACGTCTCACTGACAGCGAGGCCGGGATTGCTTGCCGCAGTTGCACGATGTGGCGTAATCCAGCCAGACCGTACAGTAACCCGCGGTCGTCCGCCGCGCGCACCGTCATTTGTCCGGATTCGACAACCAGCTCCCATTCTTCTGGGTGGAACCCCGGCCCCGCTGTGATCACGAGAACTTTGGCAGTCGGCGTGGGAGAGGTGCGGGATATGTCGAGGAGGAGGTCATCTATAGCGAGCTGGACGCGAGGATGCACCGGGATTTCACGTTTCACGGTAACGGCTGGTGCCGGCAGTATGGGCGCTACCTTACCTCCAGCTGCCCGCAACAGCCCCGGAATTCCCGCCAGAACAGCTCTGCGTCTCACGCGATCTCCGTTCAATGGAACCAGTAACTATAGAGGCGCGCCTCCGGACCCGTAAGGTAGAAACGAAACCGAACGCGGCTGGCGCGCAGGGGGAGGGTGTCCGAGTAATTCCAGGAAATCATCTTTTCACCCACCACGCCGCTCAATTCACGGCAGTCCTGCCTGGAATAGCCGGCGAGCGGCACATCGTTTTCAGCATCCAGGATCTCTGCTTGCAAGGCTCCCCGACCCGCTGGAAGGTCTGCATTGACGTATAGGTGCGCTCGGTCTGCGGTAAATGGAATTGTCGTCACATAGCTTTCGCGGGCGGATAATTCCGGAGAGACAAAGGTCCAGCCATCGGCCGGCAAATCGGCCATCCCAATGGCCGCCGCAGCTCGATCAGTGCCATGATGCGACGTAACTCCCCCGTAATAGACTCGGATCTTGTTTCCGATACGCAGCGGCACGTTGAATCCGTATCCCACTGCGATAAAGCCGCTGTCCCACGCGCCTGCGGGACCGCGTGGCAGAATGAACTCCCCGTTCTTGATCCGCATGTAATTTAAACCATCACGGCTCATGGCGAGAGCCGCTTGGTAGCCGCCGTCATATCGGAATGGGGCGTACAGGCAGAGGTAGACACCATTTTCGATCCAGACCGTTCCCCAATAGATCTGGTCGCCGGCTTTTTCACCAATCGGATCCAGAATTCTGCCCGCGACGTACCGCCCTCGCCACTGCTGGGCCGGCTTGCCATAGGGGTCTTCCACGTCCAGGATAGCCTCGTCCCCGTACCAGTGAATCAGGTCGGGGCTCCACATCATGCCCAGCGCGCGATGGCCTTGCGAAATCGTGCGCCCCACCGACTTGAAGCGACGCTCCGGAATATCAAGCTCATCACGAAAAGAAGGACCACCTCCTTCCAGCGTGCAGGTCAGGTTTACGGTGTCCTCACCGAATTGCCAATGGATTAAATCGGGCGAGTAAGCCATGCGCCGCTTGAAATCCGTGATCCAGGGGCCCTCTATCAGAACTCCCTTGTATCGCTTGTTCGGGTCGGGTTCCCTCGGATCGAGAAAATTCGGCACCCAGGGAATGAGGTTATTGTCGCGGCCGCCGTTGTGGTCGATTAGACCCAGCTTGGGTCTGATCCAATGAACCCCGTCACTGCTCTCGGCGTATCCATGATTCCAATTGCCGGTTACGTCCCCCGTGCTGAGCGCCGAGTACTCCATGGTGAACTTGGCGCCATCCAACCGGACGTTCGGGAATGAAAGACCGAAATCGTCCCACGTCCCAGCCTCACCGCGCTCTAACACCGGATTGCCACCGTATTTCGTGAATTGGTTCAGATTTTGCTGCGCTCCCTGCATCTCCGAAACCTCGAGCATGTCCAGGAACTGGAAATGTCGAGAATCACCGGTGGAGGCATCGGGCACCGGGACGGTTCCAAAGTACAGCCGACCGGCGGCAGCATAAGCGACACCGATTTCCGACGAATTCGCCGGCATGTGTTTTTCCACGGTCATGTATTCCGACGGCGCATAGTAACCGCCACGGCACTCGTAGGGATCGGAGAACCGTGAGCCAAGCCAGCGTGCGAAGTAGGTGTGGCGGCGCGTGGTATCCGGCCAGAACGCCCATGGAATGCCGTACCTGTCCATGGCCATTCGGGGGCGCCATTTTTGCTCAACCATGGGGTAGAGGCGCCCCCGGAAGGCATCAGCTACTGAGTCGTCACGCACCAGGATTTCCTGGGCCTGCGAAACGAACCCCATGCGCCATGGCCCGTTAGCGCCGGCAGCGTAGCCGACGCTGGCTCCGGCACCCTCACGATCCTCGAGGTACCCAGGGCTTGCATTGCGGATATGCTTCATGCCTTCGTGCTGAAAGGCGATCACAGGCGCATCACGCGAAACCGCAATGGAGGGGGAAAAACCGAGGCCCTGGACGGCAATCTGAGGCAATTGCCAGCCTCGACCATCCCGCACGGCATAAAATATTCGCGAATCGATGGCCACGCCGCCGGCGAACGGAGTCCGTCGCTGATTTCGGAACGCCAGGTGCAGCCGCCCGCGACGGTCCAACTCCATGACCGGGTCGCTCCCGAAATCAGCAACCTTTTCCATCGTCCAGCCAGTAGTCGATTGCTCGGAAATGAATACGCCAGCAACGGAGGAATGGACCAGCACCAAGCGGCCTTCACCGTCCACCGTAATGTCTCCCAAGTTGCCACCTGGAGCCACCAATTCCGGCTGTGCGGCTCGTAAAACGGTTTTCAGCGATCCGGGCTCGATAGGATTCGGTAAGAACGCTTTCGTTAGCCAGACGCCCCGCGTGTCGGACCATGCCAGATATAGGAAACTGCCCGCAATTGCCAGGCTGACGCCGGCGGGTTTCGAGGCCGCTGCGATGATTCCACGATCATCGTCTCCCACAATGAGGAGCGGCGCTTGGAACTGGCTCCCTTCCGTGCGCCCCTTTGGCCCGACAGCCAAATACAGCCCTTCATGCGGAATCTCAAACGCAAGCAACCACTGTCCCGATTGTGTCCGCAGAATCTGCCGGCTATTAGAGAGCGGGAACACCACGCTCCTATCGTGAACGGCCGGAACCATTTCCGGATCGAACCTGGTTTTGTGCTCCACAGCCGCGGCTGCGTTGGCACAAGGCAGGCACAGGGCGAAGCAGATCACGCGGTGCTTAAGGGCGCGCGTCATAAGCACGGGATTCCGATAGCACATCCACTTTTCCGTCATTGAATTGGGCTTCAATAATTCGGTCGTTTGCGCGCAGCTTGAACGCAGCAGCACGGAATGGGCAAGCTGGGAATAGCTCGGGATGCCCGGACCAGTCTTGCAGGAGCATTTCATTCACCGCCTGTACGAATAGTGCATGCGCCGCAAGATAATATGGCATGCGTCCCGGAACCTGAAGAGTATTTTCGATAAAGAGCGTCCAAGGCGGCCGGGAGAATTCGAAGCTTGCTCGGAGGCTCCTCAGCGCTTCCTCGGGCCTTCGCAGCCGGGCGGCAGCGATAGCATAATAGCCTGGGCTCCATGCGCAGGCGCCCAGATTCACGCGCTTCTGAAGTTGCTCGTAGGTCCTGAGAAACGCGGCTTCGCCGCTGCTGAACAGAGAGGTCATGACGACACCAATCAGCTGGCTCGGGACTTTTTGGGGATGGCCCTCGTCGCCCTCGAATGAGCCATATGTCCCGTCACTCCGCAGACAGTAATTGAGGCTGAGCTTGGCGTTGTCGTCCAGCCATAGCCGAGACTCGCCTTCATCCACTCCCAACTGTCTTGCGGCCTCGCTGGCGACTTTCAGGCTCCACTTGGCCGCGACCACGATGTCGAAAATGTTCTTCTGGTTCAGCTCGAACAATGTTTCTTCCTGACCGGTCGCCGGGACATATGCGATTTCGAGCGCCTGGCCGCGCGGCGTGAGCATGCTCGCGAAGAACCGGGCCACTTCGCGCAGAATCGGATAGTATCGCCGGGTGAGCTCTGGATCGTCGCCATGGGTGGCTAGGTATCGACGGACGAATTCAACAATCCATCCATTTACGGCGTGCTCGTGAAGATACTCGCCATCATTGGCGTGACCTGGCAGGTACGGCACCAATCCTGGAGTCGCGTGCCACGGATACCGCGCCCCCTCCAAGTAATAAATGTTCCGTGCCGCCGCCTTCGCCATCGGCAGGGTTTCGAGGATGTGGTCGATCTGGGCCTGGCACAGCTCGGCGTGATTAGAACTCAATGCCGCAAAGAGGTGGTAGACAGAATCCTGGGGATGATATCCGGCAAGGGCTGGGAAGACCCCGTATGCTCCTTCGGGTGAAAAAGAACGCACACGACGTGGCAAGGAACATGCCAGATAATACAGACTCCGATACCACATGCGTTCCAGCTGCTTGTCGGAAAGGAGCACGTACGACCGGCTCCAGAATTCACTCCACCATGCTGCATGCTCGGCTCTCAGCTTCGCGTACCCACTTGCGACCGCTCGGCGGGCCATGCGAATGGCGTGAGCTTGGGTTTCACCATTTGACTGGTGCCCGATTGCCACAAAAATCGAATGTTCGCCACTGGGAATCCAGAAATCGTTGCCGCGCCGCTTACTACCCGGAGCAGCCACTGCGACCCACGCCGGACAAGAGGCGTTCGAAACCTGCTTGAGGACAATCAATTCATCGGCCGATTCGTCAACGGTATAGCCCGCCACGGTTGCGCGATGGCGCGCGTTGGTTGAGGGGCCGTCATCCGCATCCGCTGGACGGGGCAGCCGAACGCCGCTTACCTGAAATTGCATGAGCGTGGTTGCAGATACATGGTAGACCAGCAAGCTTTCGAAGGGATAAACGAACGTCTCGATGGCAATCGCCTCTGGCCCCAAGTGATAGCGGGTTTCGAGTACAGCTTGATCGAGCGCGAGGTTCTGGTGATGCGCGGACATCTGGTCGGGAAATGCCGCGCTCTCCGGCCGCAAAAGGAAATCGAATGGCGCACCGTAGGAGAGATACTTGCGCGGATTTTTCGGGTGGTAATAACGTGGATCGAGAAAGTACGCCGACTGGTCTTCCAAAACCCAGTAGTCCGGCGACATCAACTGCGTCAGGAGCAGAGTACGGACATCTCTGCGAGCACCCGTGCCGTGGCGCAGTTCATCGTAGTGGGTGCCACCGAAGGGATCGAACAAGCCGCCAATATCACCGTTGCCGATCGGTATGGGCACGTTTTGGTCAATCGCACCCCATTTAAACGATTGTGAGATGCCGGCCTCGCGCAAGGCTAGAATTCTAGCGCTGTTGAGCGGATTGGGTGTTGCAGCCAGCGCGGCACCCGACCATGCCAGCCAGACCAAGGCCGATGTAGAGTTCATTGCTTGCAGGGTGCCACAGGATCCCCCTCACTCTGGCACTCAGATTCCTGCCACAATTCCGCGATGCGATTAATCCGCCGCCGAATGTCGGCTGTAGTGGCCTTTGTTAGCGCTCGCTGCAGGTAGCCATTGCACTCTTCTCGATGCCGAAACCAGTCTTCCTTGGCCGCTTCCAGAACAGTCCAGTGCCGCAGCATGTCATCCGCCGCCGGCCCGTAGCTACGGCGACAGAAGTCCTCTAGGGCGTCGCGCCATGACGCCTCTGGGTTCCACGCAAGCCTAGAATACACGTACATATTCTCCTCATGCCAGTCCGCGATTTCGGAGGAGACGTGCGTCAGGCCAAGTTCATGACGATAGTAGCGAAGATCTGCGGCCATGGTCTCGAGGACTGGAAATTGCCAGCGCGGTCGGTTAGACCCCATCGTCCACCAGAGCGAATAGTAGTCCCAAACGTAGAAGTTCTTGGAGAGCACAAGCCATTTCCGAATCTCGGTGAGGTATGCGTGGTTCGTGGGTTCCTCCGGGTCACTGAGCGGCCGAAAGTACCCGCCCTTGGCGCCCATGCGAAAGGGCGCGCGCTGAATGGGCGCCAATGCCACGAGCACGTTGGACTCCGGCGCGACTGCGGTGGGAGCGTCCACGAGTTCGTCATAAGCCAGGTGATTGACGAGTATCTTCGGATGCGTCTCTCGCAGTCGCCGCGCTACCGCGTTCGTGAACTTCAAAGCAGCGTTGGAAAAACTGATCATCGGAGGATAGCTGCCCGCCTGGTTACTGATGCTCAGCCGCAGCGGTCCCTCCATTTCTAAGCATCCCGGCGTGGTGCAGATGGCGGGCGCATCATTCATCCACACAGTGACGATGGAAACCTCAGGATTCTTATCCAGGAATTCGCTGATGTTTCGCGCCATCACCTCGGCGACTTCGGGATTCGAAAGATTGAGAGAATGCGGCTTGCCATTTTCAATCGCAGCGTAGTATTCCGGGTGGGCGGCGAAGTACTTGTCCGGAGGCAACCAGGCAAAATAGGCATGTCCTCCATAATGAAGCCCTAACCCGCGCTTAACAATTTCCGGCACAATCTCCTCGCGCGACCTTACCTTTTCCCATAACCTGGGACCAGCCTCGTTCACACAAGGATGCACGTAATTCAGGCGGTTCTTCGCCGCCCAATCTATGCGCTCTTTCGTGACCTGCAGCAAGGCATAAGGAAATAGACTGTCCACCCGCAAGCGATCGTGGATCTGAGATTCCGTGTATGGGAACAGCGCAATGGCGCGGTACTCGAATGCAGGAGACTCTATGTCCTCCACTTTGTCGGGCAGCTTCAGTTCCGATTGGCTCGGAACGAAATCGTCTCCCGGTACGACCCAGCCGCAGCCCAGGTACTTTTCGAGGAAGTGGTACACGCTGAACAGCGTGGCGCGTGGAGATGCCCCCGCTAGCGAGATCTGCGCCGCATCGATGCGGATCAGATAAGCGTCACTGCCTCGGTTGCGAATCGATTCGAGTTCTCCGGCAGCCACACCTACCAGGATGCTCTTTCGTCCGACAGTGTGATCGACAATGGGCAGTGTTACGCCGGAGATCTGATGGACGTATTTCTGAAGCTCTCCGGCCGCGAATCGCTCCGGGAGCTGCGCTTGCGGAGCAATTACGATTGTGTATTCTGAGCGGCCACCCGCTGCCAATATCAGATATTTAGTGGTTTCAGCGGCTAGATCGCAAGCTACCGGAATCGCCAGAACAAGAATCAGTCGGTTCAGATGTCCCGTCATTCGACATTTAGAAAACGAACTTCAGGGCAAACTGAACGATCCGGGTATTGGCCGAGCCACCACGGGCGAGGCTGGTGATTTCGCCGAAAGTTGGGGTACCGAGAAATCTGCCAGGTTTGCCGAAATATGGCGTGTTCATCAGGTTAAGAAACTCGGATCGAAACTGAAGCCGCTTGTTTTCCTGGATCGTGAAATACTTGGCCAGATTCAGATCGAAATCCACGAGTCCCGGACCTTCGATGGTATTGCGTCCCGCGTTGCCGTAGGTATAAGGCGCCTGCAGCACATAACAGGAGGTGTCGAACCATTTACTCAGCGTGCGCCTGCTCCCCAGGTTGCCATCGCAGATGCGGTCTGGGCGAAGCGCACCCGAGTCCACATTCGCAGGGTTGGTGGAATCGAGAGCGCTCCACGGCATGCCTGACATAAGTGTGGTCACCCCAGCAAGCTGCCAGCCGCCGAGAACGGCGTCAGTAACACCGCGGGCGCTGGATAGCCACGTTTTGCCTTTGCCGAAAGGCAATTCATAGACGTAACTGGTTACGAAGCGCTGCCGCGCGTCGTCGGACGAGCGCCCTTTCTCCGCCCGGAGATTATATGGATCTTGCGGATAATATTGACCACCGAAACCGTCGGCGAGAGCGGTGGCATCGTCCAGATGCTTGGCGAAAGTGTAATACGCAAGCAGGGTCCACCCCGCCGAGAAACGCTTCTCCAGCTGCGCCCGGAATGCATGATAGGTCGATGTGGCGTCGGTTTCAGCGTAATCGATCGGGCCGGGATCCAGCGGATAAGGACGTCGCGAAGCGAACGGGCCAGGGCCTGGCAGCGCCGCGTTGAAATCGGTTGTCGAGTCGAGGTGAACTGCAGTGTTGCCGATATAGGCGAGCTGAGCCAGCATCCCATGGCCAATCTCTCGCTCAATATTTAAGTTCCACTGATTCACAGCAGCATCCCTGAATTTCAGTGGCACGGCCGCCCCGGAAGTGGTTGAACTGGCCCCGCCGATCAGAGAGGGTAGGAAAGCGTCACGCAAGGTGGCTACCGCCGGATTGGGATTCTGAAATCCTTGCTCCACCTGGAAGGGAGGTCCGTATGCGTCGTTGAAGCGCGCGTTCCAGGTCAACAGACTGTGAAACCTTCCGAAGGCCACCCGGATGACCGTTTTTTTTGCCCCGAATGGCCTCCAAGCAATACCTAATCGCGGATCGAAATCTAGCAGGTTCGCATACATCAGGGATCTTGGGAAACGAGAGTCCCCGCCGAAAATGAACTGGATGCGCTGCACACCGTCCACCGGACCAACAAAAAACGATTGAATTCGATTCGCGATTTCCCACGGCTGGCCGTTGTACGAATAAGCCAGGCCATAATCCACTGTCAGGCTAGGGGTTATCTTCCATGTGTCGCCAAAGTGAGTGTAAACATGGTTTTCGTGCTCGATCGGGTTTGCTGTCTGGATTGTGCGGCCCAGGTTGCGGGGCAGGCCGAGCAGAAAATCGGCGAGCGGATCGCCGGTGTACGTGCCATCGAAACCGTATGAACCGCGCTCATTATTGGAGGTGAGCTGAATGATGATCGTGCGGGTGTAATCTCCGCCCCACTTAAATGTGTGGCTGCCCCGGACGAGGGTCATATTGTCCCCAATCTGGTAGTGCCGGATGTTGCTGCCTCCCGGCGAGCCACCTATCTGCCCGAATCCGTCGAAGCCAGAGGCGTAATTGGCAATTCGAAAATTCGGGATCCCATGGAATTGACCCTTGGGTTCGGCTTGATATTGATCCAGGGGGAACCCCAGGCTCTGCGGCGTGAGGCCGGCAGGCACAGTGTTCTGGCTGTAGCCGTCGAATCTCGTATGGCCGAACCGCACGCTATTGAAAAAGTGGACCGTGTTTGCATCGAACCCGACCACTACATTCTGAGCGGTTCCTTGCGTTAGCGGAGGGTCCACGGTAACGAAATTCGGAGTGGAGATATTCGTCGGCTGGTAAGTCCATCGCCCAAACAGTCGAGCGAAAGACGCGAAATAGTGGTCCAATCGAGCGTTGCCCTGATCGAAGGTTTGGGAATTCGGGACGTTTTTCGTGAAATTGGGAAAGCCGGATTCGTTAGGCTTGGGAATAAGGTTTAGAACGTTCGCCGCGATCGGGTCAATCCGGCTCTGGGGGATGATGTTTCCAGGGAACGGCAGACCGTTGTTGGGATCGATGATCGCTGTGGGGTGCAATGTGGGATCAGTTAAAGTCCCCTGTCTGTCGTCCAGTGTCGGGACGGTAGTGCTACTCGTTGCCGGCACGACGCTCCGAAATCCCTCGTAGCCCACGAAGAAGAACGTCTTGTTCCTGATGATGGGTCCGCCCAGGGTCGCTCCAAACTGGTTGGATCTGGTCACAGGCCGCACCAGCGCGAATGGATTCCTGGCTTCCAGGTCGGAATTCCGCAAATAATCGTATGCAGAACCATGGAACTGGTTAGTTCCTGATTTGGTGCTCAGGAGCACTTGCCCACCCGCCACCCGGCTCAACTCGGTGGAAAAGTTTTGAGTCTCGACGCGGAACTCTTCGAGAGTCTCTAGGCTTGGGTAGAACGACGGCGTACCGAACACAGGATTATTCAAGCGTGTCCCGTCTAGTTCATATTCGTTCATCTCTGTGCGCATACCGTTGAAGGAGACGCCGATTGCGGGGCCTGCGGTCATCAATGAATTGCCGGCGTACTGCCCGGTAGGCGAGACTTGCGATCCCGGCACCATATATAGCAGTTGGTCGAAGCTGCGTCCGACTACTGGGATCTCCGCCACCCTGGTGTTATCGATCACCTGGCCGAGAGAGGCATCGGCCTCACGAAGCAGGGGCGCTTCGCCGGTGACGGTTACCGATTGCGCCACGTCGCCGACAGCCAGACTGAAGTCTAGCGTGCGGCGGTCTCCGATACTCAATGCCACGCCGGTCCGAACCAGCTGTTGGAATCCCTCCTTGACTGCCGTTATCTTAAAGTTTCCGTAAGGAAGGTCGGCAATCACGTAATTTCCGCTATCGTTCGTCGAGGCCGAACGTGTGAACCCTGTGTCCACGTTGGTCGCCGTGACTTCGGCGCCCGGCACCGGAGCAGAACTCGGGTCCAGGACCGTGCCCCGCAACTCGGCCGTCGTCGTCTGCGCGTCCAGACTGTAGATAGATGCGTAGCTTATCACCGCAACAACGACCAACAGATTGACCCTGATGTGCATAATTCACTCCTCTCGCTGATCTCTTGGGTCCCCGTAAGCCAGTCGGCTATAATTCTCATATTGTATTATCATTAGTGAAATTTTGGTTCGAACCAATGGTCATGTCAAGTGTTTTCTGGTATAAATCGTAATATCGTACTATGGTAGTTCAACAAGCTTCGGAACAGCGTACGCTTATACGACGTCAGACCCTCACCTCGCAGGTTGTTGATTACGTGGTGAATCTCATCAAGAGCGGCAAAGTGCGACCAGGGCAGAAACTTCCCACTGAGAGCCAGCTTGTTGAGAGCCTTGGCGTTAGCCGCACCTGCGTGCGAGAGGCCATGAAGTCGCTGGAGTCGCTCCGGATTGTGCGGATCCGGCCCCGGGTGGGGGCTACCGTTCTGGAACCTTCGCCGGCGGACCTGCTGCACGCCGAGCACTTTTCCATCGCCATGCAGAAGCAGCAGACCGATGTATTGCTCGAGTTCAGAATGATCATGGAAGTGGGTCTCGCTTCGCTTGCGGCGGAAAAACGCACGGAAGCGGACTTGAGTGCAATGAGCGAAGCTCTGGAAAAATATCGCCGCGAGTTGGATTCGAATCAAGTGGACTGCATCACCGATATGGCGTTCCACTCGGCCCTGGCTTGCGCCGCGAAGAACCCAATTGCCGTGATGGTCTGGCAGATGCTCTCATCGCGGTTATCTGAGATCCTTCGCCGGACAATCGTCTTACCCAGTGTGCCAGAACAGAGCTATCGAGATCACGTGAAAATCTTTCGTGCGATCAAGCAGGGAAACGCCAGGAAAGCTGGCCACGCCATGCGGGCACACCTCGAAGACGCCGACCGCATCTGGCGCCTGGCATTACAGCCATTAGGGCAGCACGAGCAGGACCAGCGCCAGGGCTCCAACGGCGATACCGAGATACCTGGGCGCTCCCGTTCGCTCCCGGAACAGCCCCACGCCGACGGCAACCCCGAACCGTAGGGTCCTCCGGCCGCGACCGCGGACACCACGTAGCCCAGCATGCCTTCCGTTAGGCGCGGGCCATGCTCGTTGTCCACTCGGGCTGGAAACGCAATCGCGTCACCGATCAGCATTGATCAATGGGCGCACACCAACTTTTCGTGACCTGGATGTTAGCTATGCTGCGCCCCCCTATCCCCCGGCATGCTTGGCGGCCGGTTGCCATTTTCCACGATGTCGAGCATGCGGGCGGGGTTCACAACCGTCATCTGCTGAATTGCCTCTTCGCGAAGCCCATGCATCTGAAGCATCGGCAGAAAACGGCGGAGCACATGCGCATAGCCCTTTCCCCCGTAAGCCCTCAGATGTGTCTTTTGACAAACATCCCCGCTGAGCACGATTTGATTGAGGTGGCCCTCTGCCGCCAGCAAGCAAACGTTTCGCGAGCGAACGTCGTCGGTAGGGTAACCTTGTCCTTCGTACCCGGCATTATCAACGCTGATGAAAACGCTTTCTCGCGCTATTTTCAGCAGCTCCGTTGTATCGTGTCGGTCTCCTAGGTGACTGATTACGATTCGGTCAGCGGGGACGCCCTCCTCCCTTAAGAGTGCGATCTGTTCCAGGGCGAGTTCCCCAAAGTGGGTGGTGTGCGTCATGATACACGCGCCAGTGCGGCGCTGGGCGCGTGCCGCCGCGCGAAACACCCGTTCCTGTGCGGGACTTATGTGATGCCGCTCGGTTCCAATCTCTCCGATGATGCCTGCCCGAATGTCTGTACCATCCGCTCCTTCGGTGATTTCTTCGACGATCAGGTCGGCTAGCGCATTGGTGTCCCACTCATAAACCGCGGTCGGATAGACACATTCCCGATACCAACCGGATCCCATGACGATATGAACGTCGGCAGCCTCCGAGATGCGCCTCAAGGCGCGCGGGTTGCGGCCCAAGCCGCAGCTTGTCGCATCAACCATGCTGGATCCCCCGGCTTCACGGTATTCGGCAAGCTCGCGGATGGCAAGCGATTCATCATCCAGAATGCTATCGTAGCTTCGAACCACTGGCCACAAATCACACAACAGGTGTTCATGCGAAAGTGTATAACCGGCTTGTTCAGTGGAAATCGGTCCTCTGACCGTGGTAATAGCCATCCGTCGAATTCCTCTCTCGACTCGATCAAAAGAAAGTCAGATCATGAAATGCAGAGGCTTGCCTTAAATTTCCATATCATAATACAATTGCGTTTTACCTGATGGGGCGTCTGTTTCTGTCGATAACGCCGCGCAGGAGTGACTCCATGTACGGAGCAAAGCTGTGATAGCTCAGAGATGACATTCAGACTGATGGTAGTTCTTGCGCCCCTGGCTGTCCTGCTGGCGAACCCCTCGAACCAGAAACGAACTACGCCCAAATCCGGTTATCACGATTGGAGGGTTTACGGCGGCGGCGCGGATAGCATCCGCTACTCCGCCCTCGATCAGATCAACCGCCACAACGTCCATCGGCTCGAAGTCGCTTGGACCTTCGACACCGGCGATGCCGTTCCCGATTGGGATATGGAGTGCAACCCGATAATCGTGAATGGTGTGCTGTACGCCACCAGCCCCAAGCTCCGCGTATTCGCACTGGATGCCGCGACCGGCAAGCTTCGATGGACCTTCGACCCGAATCAAGGCCAAAAGGTCTCCCGGGCACACAATCGGGGAGTTACGTATTGGGGAGACGGCGACGATCAGCGGATTTTCTTCGTTGCCCGGCAGTATCTGTATGCGCTCGATGCCAAGACCGGCAAGCCCGTGGACGGGTTTGGAGACTCCGGCCACGTGGATCTTCGCCAGGGGCTCGGCCGCGATCCGCGAGACATGTTCATAACGGCCACAAGTCCCAGCATCATCTACAGAGATCTACTCATTCTTGGCGGAATGGGGAGCGAAGACCTGCCCGCCCCACCGGGGGATATCCGAGCCTATGATGTTCGCAATGGCCGACTTCGCTGGAGCTTTCACACCATCCCTCATCCTGGGGAGTTTGGATACGAGACTTGGCCGAAGGACGCATGGAGGTATAGCGGCTCAGCTAATAGCTGGGGTGGCATGGCGGTGGACGAAGAACGCGGCCTGGTCTTTGCACCAACCGCTTCTCCTGCCAACAACATGTACGGATCGAACCGGATTGGAGACAACTTGTTCGCCAACTCGCTCGTTGTTCTCAAGGCCGATACGGGGGAGCGCGTGTGGCACTTTCAGGCGGTCAAACATGATGTGTGGGACCGCGACTTCCCCGCACCACCGAATCTGGTAACCGTCAAGCGCGACGGGCGCCTGGTGGATGCCGTGGCCCAGATCATCAAGTCCGGTTACGTTTTCGTCTTTGAGCGAGAAACGGGCAAGCCGCTGTTTCCGATTAAATATCGCGCAGTCCCCAAATCGAATGTGGAGGGCGAGGTCACTGCGGAAACACAACCATTTCCGCTCGCGCCGCCACCTTTTGCGCGCCAGATCTTCACCGAGGAAATGGTGACTCGCCGGACTCCGGAGGCGCACCAGGCGGTGCTGGAACAACTGCGAAAGGTCCGTAGTGCAGGCCAGTTTGTACCGCCGAGTCTCGAGGGAACCGTGCTGTTTCCGGGCCACGACGGCGGCGGCGAGTGGGGTGGAGCCGCATTCGACCCCGCCACGGGACTTTTCTACGTGAACTCCAATGAAATGGCCTGGATCGATCGGCTCGTGGAGCGACCCAAAATTGAAAGCCAGTCTGGTGGACGAGAGCTTTACCTTAGCTATTGCGCCGGCTGCCATCAACAGAATCTGCGCGGCACTCCTCCCGAGTTTCCGACACTTGTTGGTATTGCCAGTAAATATGACATTGACGAAGTTCGCGCTATCATCCGCAAAGGCAGTGGAAGAATGCCCGCCTTTGCGAACTTATCGCCAGGGGGCGCTCAGGCGATCACGCGTTTCATTATGACCGGCGAGGACACTGCCGTCGCAGGAGCGTTCAGCGGCAGTCCATACCCGTTCGGCCTCAAATACCGGTTAGATGGCTTTAAGAAATTCCTCGACCCTGATGGTTATCCGGCCGTGGAGCCTCCATGGGGCACCTTGAACGCGATCAGCCTCGATACCGGAAAGATCGTCTGGAAAATTCCGTTCGGAGAGTTTCCGGAACTTGTCGGTAAGGGCATGCGCAACACTGGAAGCGAGAATTACGGAGGACCCGCGGTCACCGCAGGAGGTCTGCTCTTCATCGGCGCGACGACTCACGATCGAAAGTTCCACGCTTTTGACAAAGCTACCGGAAAATTGCTCTGGGAGACTACGCTTCCTGCGGGAGGCACCGCCACCCCTGCGGTATACGAAGTAGCGGGACGCGAGTTCGTGGTGATCGCCGCAGGAGGCGGCAAATCGCATCAACCGTCCGGTGGCAGTTATGTAGCGTTTGCTCTCCCCAAGTGAGTCCTTTATATAAGGACGAAAGCGCGATTGCGAAAGCGCGGCGCACCCGGATCGTGCGCTTGAAGCACGGGCTCGAAACTCGGGTACTGACGTTTGACTGGTTGACCCGAAACTTGCGATGATTAACCGACCTTACCCCGAGCTTCTGGTCATCGCGGTCCAAGGAACTTGAGGGAACTCCTACTATGAGTAAGCAGGCGCGCGATGTGGCGGCGCAGGCCATTCTCGATCGATGCCCAAGATCGTAATTCCCGACGACGCGCCACCCGTGATGGGTGCCAGCGCAGCCTACCGCAAATTGCTGCAGGCAACTCCTGTTGACTATCATGACACACGACCAGGAAGTGAAGAGCACCTGGTCGAACGCATCGCCGAAGCTGAGATCGTAATCAATATTCGCTCTTCAACACGATTCACCGGGAATGTGTTCCAGCATTGTCACCATCTACGGCTCGTATCGGTGTGGGGCACTGGCACCGATAACGTAGACCTGCCAGCGGCCGCTCGTCATGGAGTGACGGTCACTAATACTCCAGGCGTATCTGCTATTTCGGTCGCAGAACACGCGCTGGCGCTCATGCTGGCTGTCGCTCGCCGCATACCTGCTACCGACTCGGAAGTCCGACAGGGTCGCTGGCCTCTCAGTCGGTCGGTGCAGATGCATGGCAAGACATTGGGTGTTATTGGGCTAGGAGCTGTGGGGTGCCAGTTCGCCCGGCTGGGAGCCGGCATCGGCATGCGTGTGATCGCCTGGACCATGCATCCTGACCCGACGCTCGGATTCGAACTCGTCGCGTTTGACGATCTGCTACGCTTGAGCGATGTAATCAGCCTGCACCTGCGCCTGTCTTCGGACACCCGCGGTTTTATTGGAAAACGCGAGCTGGAACAAATGAAGCATTCGGTCATTTTGATCAACACCGCGCGCGGCGCGATTGTGGACGAACAAGCTTTTGTTGAGGCGCTTAGCACAAATCGCATTGCAGGCGCCGGCCTGGATGTCTTCGCAGTCGAACCGCTGACGGAAGGACATGCACTCAGGCGCCTGGAAAACGTGGTGCTCACGCCGCATTCGGCTGGCGACACACCCGAAGCTCTGGAATCCGGCCTGCAACTCTCGATCGACAATGTCTGGAACTTTGTCGGCGGCCAGCCGACGAACGTGGTGATTAGCGCAGAAGGGGCTGGAAGTATCGCCAAGATGACAAAGGCCCCGACAGACGTTCAGTGATGAACGGGCTCGCAGGTGACGACCAAGTGACGACGCCAAGCGTCCACGGCGCTGTTTGCGGGGTCGGCGCCGTACGAACAAGACGTAGAATGACGCAGTTAGACCCAACTGGACTGAACTGAACTGGCTAGTAGCACGTTCGATTCCCGTTAGCGCTACCAAGTTTTCATAGAGTTACGGGCAATGCGCTGGCACGCGCTGGCACGCGCAAACGGCCAGGGGCAGATCGCCACTCCGAATTTCGCGGTGAGCCACGTTCTCCACGACGCGCACGGACGACTTCGCGATTGGCATATCCACGACATGCCGGGACCGTTTCGAATCCAAATGTGGCGACGTTGCGCGTGTGCAACGCCATAGGGGTTGCAAGCCCGTCTTGGCGGACTAGTTTGCGACTTCCCACAAGCCGATTTCGGCTCACGTCCCTTGGCGCACGTCTACAGGTTGGGCGTTAGACGGCCCAGTGAGCTGGGATCAAGGCTCGGATTCCTGCGAAGGAGTCAACTTTTGCAACTGCCGATTGGCCTCTGCCAGCTTGCGAGCAGTCTGCATGAGCAGTTCCTCTGTTTGTTTGCGGCCGGTGATGTCGGTAAAGGACGCCACGACGCCAGAAAGGGTCGTTTGGTCTGGTCGAAATAGGGGTTGCGAATTAATCGAAATCCAGGTCAGTTGTCCGTTAGGCTTGTGCACTCCCATAATTACATTGGAGCAGGGCTCACCAGTGCGTAAGGTCACGGCGGCTGGAAACGTAGCGCCGGGAAAAGCAGTGCCGTCCTCGTGTATCGCTTGCCAACGCGGATCGAGAGATGTCCGCCCCATCATTTGCTCGGCGGACAGCCCGAGAATGCGTTCAGCGCTGGCGTTGCAAGCTCGGATACTGCCGTTGGCGTCCAAAAGCACGATCCCGTCCTGCATGGCGGCGATTACCGACCGATACCGTTCTTCGCTTTCTCGTAGGGCTTCTTGAGTCCGCTTACTTTCCGTGATATCGCGCGCGGCAGCATGAATTAGCTGCTGATCGAAGTCAGGCGTCGAGGTCCATTGCATCCACCGGTACGAACCGTCCTTGCAACGATAGCGGTTTTCAAACAAGATGGTGTTGGCACCAGCCGCCAAATGCTCCATTTCAGCGACAGTAGCTGCCCTGTCATCTGGATGGACAAAGTTCAAGAACGCCTCCGCGCGCATTTCTTCGATAGTGAACCCGAATATACGCTCGACGGCGGGGTTCAGTCGCTTAAGATACCCATCAAAGCCGGCCACGCACAGCATATCAAGCGAGAGGCTGAAGAAGCGATCGCGCTCTTCTTCCGCTTGCCTACGCTGCACTTCCTGCCAACGTTGGACTTCCTGAGCCAGTTCGATCGCGGAACCATATCGGTCCGCTGCTGTCTTGCCCAAGGCTCGAAGGCAAGCGGTTTCTAGCGCGGGAGGCACATCAGGCCAATACTGGTGAGGCGGGACTGGATCCTCCTCCCGAACCTTCCGCAACACTTCCCGCGTGTCGGCTCCAGTGAACGGGCGGTGACCGGTGAGAATCTCGTATAGGATCGCGCCCAGACCATAGACATCTGTGCGGCGGTCGATCAGGCTCAAGAATCCAGCAGCCTGCTCCGGCGCCATATAAGCCGGAGTTCCGATCATCTGCCCCTCAATGGTGAGGTCGATGTCTTCTTCAGTTACCTCGTCGATCAGGAGCGGCGTCGGGGGCTGTAGGTCGGGTCGATCGACCAGTTTCGCCAAGCCCCAATCCAACACGACCACCTCACCGAAATCTCCCAGCAGTACGTTCTGACCCTTTAGATCGCGATGAATGACACCGCGCGAGTGCGCATAGGCTATTGTGTTACACACTATGACGAACGAGTTCATGAGGGTCAAAAAATCCAGTGAGTCTACTTGGCCCTCAGCTCGCTTTTGGTGATATGCCCGAGCCGCTTCGGTTAGTGTTCGTCCGTTGACGAAACGCATCGTGTAGAACGGCTGTTGATCGTCCGGCCTTCGAGCCAGTTCGTAGACGGGAATGATGCCGGGGTGCTCCAGTTGGGCAGTAATTCGGGCTTCTCTGAGAAACCGCTTCGACTGCACCCCACTTCCAGCGTTATCCGAGCGAAGTTCTTTGAGAGCAATCTCGCGCCCCAGGTCGCCATCACGAGCTACCCAGATCCGTCCGATGCCGCCGGTGGCGTGCAAGCGCGTGAGCGTGTAACGCTGGCGCGATTCCGGTAGGAGGTCGAACGTGAGCGTCAAATCGTGATCTTCCGACTGGACCACATTTGTTAGGCACTGCTGGATTTCGGGATCATCTAATGCAGCCAATTGACGCTTCACATCATCGTCGATAGCGACAAGGGTTGCTCCCGCATCGCCTCCGTGTTGTTCCAGGTTACGTCGCAGTAGGTACTCAATCGGAGCCACGTCACTGGCCTGAATCCAGCCCCGCTCGATGAGTAAGTCGGTCAAGGGTGCTTTCTTCTTGGTCGTCCAAAGTGTGCAGGCCTCAACGAACTGCTTGGAGTTAATCAACCCCGCCTGTAACGCGAGTACTCCGATAAGGAGATTTCGGTCAGTTTCCATGGGCAAGCCCCAGGAGGAATCGGTTAGAGAGGCTGCCGCCTCTTCGTCAGAATACATCGAACTGGTAGGAACGGCTTGCCCACCTCGATGGCGCCTTCTCTAATTGAGCGCTATGAGGTTTTGGCGCCCATCAGTGTGAAACGACATGGGTGCTACGCCCCACCCAGCCGGACTGACGTAAGCGTCTTGTCAATTGGACGTAACGTCGGCAAACCGCGGAATGGGCAGCGCCCTCATTCGGACCGACGCCAGAAGGAAGCGTAGGGCGCTACACGTCAAGTTGACGTGACCACGACTCCCGTTCACGACCGGATTTTGAATTACAAGGGGATTTCTCGCCAGTAATGAGCATCTGCTCGCTGCGGCACTCAGGGACGGACTCGCCTCTTACGCACTTCTTTCGATTCGTCTCTTGGTGGCTCTAACAGAATTCTCGCAGGCACCGAGTTTGTGAGCCGCACGTCCAAGACAGGCCCCTTATCGGAAGTTTTCCACTAACACCAGCTCGGGGTCTTGTGAACCATACCGCGCGTATAGGATCGATCGGCCGTCAGGAGAAACGGTGAGTGCATCGACGCCCTCGCCGAGCGCTTCTTTGGGAACAATTGTCCTGACCCTGCCGTTGGCGAAGCTAAGAAGCTGAAGGGAGCGAACAGCGGACGAACCGCTCCCTGGGATGAAATAGATGCCTTCCGCGCTAACGGGAATCGAACGTGCCAATAGCCAGTCCAGTTCAGTCCAGTTGGGTCTAACTCAGTCATCTTACGTCTTGTTCGTACGGCGCCGGCCGCGCAGACCTCGCCACGGACGCTTGGCGTCGTCACTTGGTCGTCACCTGCACGCCGCCGCAACCGTACAGCGGCCGGCCCGCGTTCTTCCACTACTTCTTGCGGTTGACGGTCTGACTCAGGACACCCGATGTGCTGCCGTTATAATTCGTGTCGCCGCCGTACCGGGCGGTGATCGAGTGCGTGCCTACGGAGAGGTTCGCAGTTGATAACGTGGCCCCCCCGCTTGCATTGAGTGCCGACGAACCCAGAGTGCTGCTCCCGTCGAAAAACGTTATGCTGCCCGTGGGCGTCCCCGTACCCGAAGACGGTTTGACCGTAGCAGTGAATGTGACCTTCTGTCCGCGGGCCGATGGATTCGGCGAAGATGTCAGTGAGGTCGTCGTGCTGATTAAGCTGTTGACGGTCTGTGTCAGGACGGACGATGTGCTGCCTATGTAATTGGTGTCGCCGCTGTACCGAGCGGTAATGGAATGTGGCCCCACCGACAGCGTCGAAGTGGATAGCGTCGCCTTGCCGCCGCTCAGAGTCGCGGTTCCCAGCGAAGTGGCGCCGTCGAAGAACTGTGCCGTGCCCGTGGCTGCTGCGGGCGATACGTTCGCGGTCCATGTTACGCTTTGCCCCAACGTGGACGGATTGGCGCTGGAAGACACCGTCGTGGTGGTACCGGCCTGACTCACTCCCTGCGACAGGGTCCCTGAAACGCCGCTCGAATAGTTGCTATCACCGCTGTAATTCGCCGTGATGGAGTGAGACCCCACGGAGAGGCTCGAGATAGAAAGTGATGCCATGCCCCCGCTCAGCGTCATCGTTCCCAGCGAGGCGGAGCCATCTTTGAATGTCACGTTGCCGGTCGGTGTGGCCGTACCGGATAACGGCGTAACAGTTGCCGTAAACTTCACAATCGTCCCGAACGTGGACGGATTGAGACTCGAAACAACGGCTGTGGTCGTGCCGGCTTGGCTGACGGTCTGGGCCAATACCGATGACGTGCTGCCGCTAAACGTGCTGTCGCCTCCGTAAACAGCGGTGATCGAATGTGGTCCGCCGGCAAGGCTGGAGGTGGAGAAGGTACCCACACCGCTTGCGTTAAGCGTCGATGAGCCGAGGGTCGTGCTGCCATCCTTAAACGTTACGCTGCCGGTGGGCGGGCCCGTCCCCGATGTTGGCGCGACCGTTGCCGTAAACATTACCGATTGCCCGTAGGTGGAAGGATTCGCGGACGAGCCGAGCGTGGTCGTGGTGGGCGCCAGTGTCTGGCCGCACGACGAGAACTTGAACGAGCCGATGCGCGTGTTCCAGTTGGCGGATTGCGTGGTGGCCTGGTATTCCTGCGTGTACCAGAACGTGCAGTCATCGCTAGGGTCGGTCATCATGGCCGAGTAATCGCCCCAGCGGTTGTACCCGGTTTGAGATCCTCCGCCCGCCACCAGAGACGTTTCGGCCTGCAAGGCTCCGAGCGGGTTGCCAACCTCCCAGCCCGTATATCGAATGGAAGGATACGTCGCGCCGCTGGCGACGCTGTAACCGACCCCTATGTTGCCCGCCTGGTCCATGGCAATGCTTGCCATCCAGCGATTGTCGGTATCCGGCGCAAAAGTCCCCTGCTGATAGAGGGTGGGCGTGCCGTTGGGGCTGCGCACCTCGTACCAGCGGACGCCCGTGTTCCCGCCGGCCGTCAGCACTGTGTGGTTCGCGACGATCGATTCATGGCCGCCTAAATTGCGGTAGCCCAAGCGATACATGAGGCGGTCGCCGAGGGCGTCCAGATTTTGCGTGGTTCCGGGCTGGGGAATGCAGTCCTGCGTAGCCGGGCAAGGAGCCGTGAATGGGGCCACTCCCGAAATCGAGGTCGGCCCGGTGAAGGTCGAATTACTCGGTGTCGTAAAGTCCGAGTGGAACTTCCAGAGGTTCAACGCGCCCGAGCTTGGGTCAATATCCATGAAGTAGTCCGGAGAGCCCGGGGGAGGTGCGGCCGCGCCATCTAAGTCAGCAGCCAGGAGGCTGGCGTACGCACTGGAAAGCTGAAAGCACTTGAACGCCGGCGCAGCGACGCCCTTCAGCATGTCGTTCCGGCTCCACGCGCACGCCTCCGCCCCTATGAAGGTGCTGCCGTTCTGAAAAATGTTCCAGGTGACGTAATAGCCGTCCGACCACACCGCGATCTTGTCGTAGTCGTTCAGATTGGCGCCAAAGCCATAGGTCCAGATGAAGTACGAAGTATTGTTGCCGTTTGCGTCCGAGGTGTAGGTTGGGTCGGACGTTTTCGAAACCGCGAAACACTGTGCGAACTGGCCAAAGAGCGGCGGGAGCAGCGGGATGGCCACTTCGCCCACAATCCAGCGATCGGCTCCACGGTCATACTTGATGACCGGGTCGCTGAAACCGCCGCCTTGGTAACACGTAGACAGAACTCCCCAGAAGGTGCTATCGGCAACGGGCGCCTGGACTTGCGCCCCCTGCTTGTTGAAAACCACAAAGGCGTTATTCACCCACTGCACGACGTGGTTGGGTCCCACCGCCATGTTGGTGTCGGGTGGCACTGCCGTGACCGAAAACCCCGGATAGCCTTCGCCCAAGCCTTCCCACTGCCCGAGAGCCTGGGCCGCAGCAGAAGTCGGAGTGGACGTTTGGACAACTGGATCGGCAACGTTTCCCGAGCTTGGCCGGCCGGGCGGGCGGTGCAACGGAACCTCCTTGGGAGGTCGTGACGGCTTAGCTTGTGGTGGCAAGCCGGGGACCGGGGCACTGATCTGCACCGGGTATGTTGCTGGGGCAACCGGCGAAGCCTGCTGCGCCGTTGCAGGCATTCCTACCAGCAGAAGCCCGGCTAGCGAGGCCCCGATTAACAGAGTGAACCGTTTGGCGGACATGCGAATCGCTCCATTCCTTTCGACAAGGGCATAGGTAGTGGATGGGATCGTACCACGAACCTGGCTCAGCAACCAGAGGTCATTGGTACCATAACCTTCTAGGTACCATAACCTTCTATTAGAAGCGCGGGATATAGCGTGTTTCGTCCAGTACAAGGGCTTACCAACCCGCAGTACCGTGTGGGCCACCTACACGCGCTTTCGCTGGGCGACATCATCGGACAGCGGTTCGCGGTAATGAGTGCAATTTAGGAGCTCGGTACTTGGCGAGAAAACCCCGTGTCATTCATGATCAAATCGCAGGTGGGCGCCTAGCCATCTGTTTCGGCGGCAACTGCCTGATAGTTGAGGAATTGCGAGCGATGTTCAACACTACTGCTGATATGTTGCGCCCCCATCATGTTGCGCACCCTCCGTGGGAGTTCGTCACTTCGGACGTGACCGGCGTTTATCAGGATTGAACCGGACTAATGTATGAGTGGGCTGTTATCAACGCCGAGACTAAAAGCACGGCGACTTCAGATCGATCCACGGGCAGCTTGGAGAAAAAGTTATGATGAGGAGCTTGGAATCCGCCGAAGGCAGAAGCAGTGGCTGGATGCTACCATCTAGCGCGGGACCCGCAAGCCGCGCGAAGTGCGCGCCGGCAGTAATCTGAGGGGCCAGAGCTTCGTGCAGAGATCCCGGTTCATTCGTCTTGGACACTTCATTCATGGTGCAGCGCCACCATCGGATCTACCTTCGTGGCCCGGCGCGCAGGGATATAGCTGGCCAGGAACGCGGCGAGCCAGATCACGAAGACCGCGGCCAGAAAAACGGGGCCGCGCTGATCGAATGGCAGAAGTTCATCGTTCACTAGGCCTAACTTAAGCCACACTAAAGGAGCGGCTAAAGCAAGACCGCTTCCAATCCCCACTGCCCCCAGAACCATTCCTTTTTTCACCACCATTCTGAGCACATCGCCTCTCCGCGCGCCTAGCGCCATGCGGATTCCAATTTCATGGGTCCGCTGCGCGACGGTGTAGGCCATCACCCCGAAGACTCCCACCGCAGCCAAAACCAGCCCCAGGCCCGCGAAGGTGCCGATCAGAATGTTCAGCACTCGCATGCCGGCGCGGGACTGGGCTATGACTTGGTTCATGGTTTGGACGGCGGTGATAGGTTGGTCCTTATCTACACTCCAGACAGCGCGGCGTAGCATCGGAGCGAAGGCCCCCGGGTCGGATCCCGTCCGGACGACAAGAGTCATCCCGGAAGTTGGCTTCTGGGGATAAGGCTCGTAGGCCTGAGGCACATATTTCCGCCCCTCAAACGAGTCTCTTACGTCACCGACGACGCCTACGATTTCACTCCAATCGGGCCGGTCCAAACCGCTGGCGTCGAGCCGAATGCGCCTACCGATGGCCTCCTCATTCGGGAAGCAACGCCGCACAAATTCCCGGTTTACGAGGGCCACCGGCGGCGCCGGCGCACTGTCGGAAGACAGGATGTTGCGGCCGCGAATCAGCGGGATGCCCAGCGTGCGAAGATAATCGGGGCTGATCGCGTAATAATCCGTTCGCGCCCTCTCCGTACGTGACAAAGCAGGACGCCCCTCGATGCTAAAGGTGACGACGCGCTCGTCATCGCCGAGCGGCAGGGTACTAGTGGCGCCCGCCGCGATGACACCGGGTGTCGCTTCGAGGCGCTGGATGGCTTCCTGGAAGAAGGCCACCTGCTGGGAGGGACCTTTGCGGCCAGCTCTTGAGAGAGAGATGTTTGCCGTCAAAACGTGATTCGAGTCAATTCCGAAACCAGCGTGAATTCTGTCGAGAATTTCCTGGACGAAAACTCCCGCTGCAATCAGGAGCACTAGCGCCAGGGCGATTTCGGCGGTCACTAGCACCCTCTGTGTCCGGTAGCGGGCCTTGCTCTCGGAACTCGTCCGGCCACCTTCTTTGAGGGTCGAGTGGAGATCCACGGCCGTTTGGTGAAAAGCCGGCGCCAGACCGAAAAGGATGGCGGCGAGAGCCGAGAGGCAGAGCGTGTAGATTATCACGTTCTGATCGATGGTCACTTCGCGCGCGATCAGACTGTTGTCAGCGACCGAGGTGAGGCCCCTGCGGAACAAGTCCACACCCCACCAAGCAAGCAGCAGGCCTAGCCCGCCCGCTGCAAGAGCTATCAGAAGACTTTCAACGAGCAATTGCCGGACTAGGCGTAAACGACCCGCACCTAGAGCCACGCGCACGGCGAACTCCCTTTGACGCACGGCGCCGCGCACAAGCTGTAGGCTCGCAATGTTGACGCAAGCAATGAGCAGAACAACAAGGACCACTCCCATCTGCAGCCTCATGCCGACTCCAAACTCATCGGCAATGTAGTGCTGGATGGACATTGCCGAGGCGCTCCAACCCTTGCTCGTGCCAAGGTACGTCTGCTCGGAGCGTCTGGCGAGAACTTCCATCTCCGCCCTTGCCGTCTCAACGCTTATCCCGGGTTTTAGCCGGGCCATGACTTCCAGGGTGCGGTCCTCACGGGCCGAGGGGCGAACGCTTTCCGGAGGAAAGACGAGTGGCGTCCACAATTGGGGGGCGCCGCGAGGCCCGAGCCGGTAGCCGCTGGACATAACACCGACCACAGTGTAGCCTTCGCCATCCAGGCGCACGACCTGCCCGATCGCCTTGGGGTTGGAGCCGAACCGACGTGCCCACAATCCGTGGCTCAGAATGACGACTTGATTGCGGCCCGACTGGTCCTCACGGGACAAGAAGGTGCGTCCCAGCGCGGCTGACACGCCCAGGACGTCAAAGTAGTTCGAGGAGACGCGAATCCCGGTGAGCCGCTCCGGCTCGCCTTCTCCCGCCAGAGCAAAGTCACCCCATTCGCTCGCAGCCATGTCCCCGAAGGATCGGCTTTGCTCCCGCCATGCCACGAAATCAAAGGCCGAAACCGGTTGGCGGTCCCATCCCCATCCTTCTCTGCGCGGGTCAGTGGTGACGATTACGACCACCCTGGCGGGATCCTTAATGCGCGGGCCCCGCAACATCCAGCCGTTCACTGCACTAAAAACGGTGGAGTTAACAGCAACACCTAGCGCCAGCGTCACAATGGCCACTGCCGTGAAGCCGGGATTCTTGCGCAGCATGCGCGCCCCATATCGCACATCCAGGAGAAAATCTTCGATTGGCGCCCAGCGCCACACGTCGCGGCTGTTCCCTTCTGCCAGCATGACGTTTCCAAACTGCCGCCGGGCTGCGTGCGTGGCGTCTTCCCGGGACATCCCGCTAGCAACCATCTCGTCGATCATTTCTCCTAGATGTTCGCGAATCTCTTCCGACAGCTCGCCGTAGAGTTTTCGGCGTGAGAACATATGCTTAAGCCAATTCATAATCCACTCTGCGTCGAGAAGCGTGTCACATTCCGGTTTGTAGCGCCGGTCTTCGGTCGGCAGAACATCAGGATTCGCCCGGAGCCAAGACCCGAGTTACCCCTTCGAGCATCCTTTCAAAGCGCGACACTTCGTGTTCCAAGTGCTTCGCGCCTGCCTTGGTAAGCCGGTAAATCCGAACACGTCGGTTTGTCGAAGAGACGCCCCATTCCGCTTTCACCAGCTCCTCTTTGAGAAGACGCTGCAGCGCGGGATACAGGGAACCCTCTTCGATCTGCAGCAGATCATCCGACGTTCGCTTGATGTGCTGCGCCAGCGCGTAGCCATGCAGCGGCCGCCGCTTCAGGGTACGCAAAATCATCATCTCCAGCGCCCCCGGAAACAGGTCTCGTTGCTCGCGTTCTTTCGTCACAGACCTCTCTCTCTTAATCGCAGCCCTTTTTGATCTAGGCCTAGATTAAAATAGTATAAACATCATTGCTTGTCAAGGTCGCACCATTCCTTTTCTTGCAGACCCAGCTAACTCACTACTCTTTCGCGGCTCAGCGAAGGCCTTTCATTTCTAGTGCAAATGCTTGATTTGGCCGGGCTTGTAAGCGGTGGTCATGATTAATCTCGGGAAGTCGCGTTCCACTCACGATGCTGCACCCTCGGATGGCGTTCATCGCTTCGGACGTGACCGGCGTTCACAAGACTCATCTGAATTGTCGGACGGAAGGCTATTCTCACGATGTTATCGATGACCAGTCAAACATCCAGAGGTCGGACTAACGGTCCCGATATCTCGTCAAATCGCGCAGTCCAGCCGTCCCGAAGATGATCGTCTCAATCCAAACATCGTGGGAGGGGTTCCTTCATTGATTAGATGGAGTCCTTCTCGGCGATCAGCCGAAATAGACCGCTCAAGCGTCTCACTCCCTCCGGTGGGGTACACTGGGCATTCATTTTCACTTGGCGGTCTGAAAACACCCTGACATGTCTGAACCACTGAAAGTTGCCGTTGCCGGAATTGGCCGCATGGGAGTGATCCATGCCCTGCACGTCCACGAATTGGCCCAGGAGACTGGTAGTTGCGTCCTTGCCGCGCTGGCAGATATCGACGTGGAACACGCTCGCAGCTACGCCGTGCAAATCGGCTCCGAAATTCCAATCTTCGCGTCCATCGAGGAGTTAGCCGATTCTGGTGTTTGTAACGCTACCGTGATTGTCACGCCCACGGAGAATCACCGCGAACACGCCACGATGCTGGTCGAAGCCGGACACCGCGTTCTGCTCGAAAAGCCTCTTACCGGGAGTCTCGAAGCCGACCGCCAATTTGCGGCCGAACTCGACCGCGAACATCCCCACGCCTTGATGCTCGCGTTTCAGCGCCGATTTGACGCACCCCTGCAATACGCGAAGCAGCTCCTGGACAGCGGCGTAATCGGCCGGGTCTTTAAGATCTACTCGGCGCTTGAAGATTCAAACCCTGCGCCGAACGGATATAAAAGCGGTGGAATCCTACCCGACATGTCGGTCCACAACGTGGATGAGATTCTATGGCTCACCGGGAGCATGCCCAAAGCTGCACTCGCCATCGGCTCACGCATCCACAGCCATCGCCTCACCACATGTCAGGAAGACTTCGATGATGCGCTTCTCTATCTTTGGTTCGACGACGACATGGTTGCCCAGGTTCAGGTAGGCCGCAATCACGTCTCAGGCTACCGCGTCGAAACCCTCCTATTCGGTGAAGACGGGCAGATTCACGTCGGCCGTTTCGACCAGAAGCCGTTTGAGATTGTGGTCGAGGCGTACGGCCGTCGCGGACGTGCGGAACCGCTGGCGTACCGCGCGTTTCGGATGCGGCAGTACGGTCGCCCGCTTCCCGAGTTTGTGGACCGGTTCGGGGCGGCGTACAAGAGTGAACTCGCCGCCTTCATCGAATGCTGCCGCGCTAAGGCGCCGTTTCCCACCACTCATTGGGACGGCCTCCGCGCGCAACAGGTAATCTCGGCAGGCATGCAGCGCGTCCTCACGCTAGAGCAGGCTACAGCGGTTCGCTGATGTTCACGCGGCGCCACG
>Ga0075426_10000350_pt1 | contig 31599 bp, 18 predicted proteins | sample SoiMethybrSBSTD5_FD_75304 | JGI IMG/M metagenome (GOLD analysis project Ga0075426, IMG submission 75304) | Bulk soil microbial communities from a Populus tree surrounding site in Tennessee, USA - Soil MetaG P. TD hybrid SBSTD5 | ecosystem: Environmental > Terrestrial > Soil > Tree plantation... | reverse complement strand
CTGCGCCTGGAGGGCAACGACGGCAACGACCAGTTCCTCGTGCAGGCGTTCGCGCTCGCCGACGCGAGCGGCAAGGTGTCGACGGAAAGCCGCACCGACATGCTCGGCGGCCTGGGCGATGACCTCATCCGCTACAACATTAACGCGCCGGTCGGCATCGACGGCGGCGGCGGCTTCGACCGCCTGGTGGTGATCGGCACCGAGTTCAACGACAACTTCGTCATCACCCAGGACGGCGTCTTCGGCGCCGGGCTGAACGTCCGCTACGACAACATCGAGTCGCTGGAGGTCGATGGCGCGGAAGGCGACGACCACTTCTTCATCCAGAGCACGCGCGCCGGCGTCGTCACCACCATCGACGGCGGCAACGGCAACGATACCTTCGAGGTATCGGGCGACGTGACAGCGCCGATCGTCAGCAAGAGCCTCGAGGGCATCAGCGGCGTCATCAACCACCGGGTCACCTCCGTGGGTGATAGCGCCTACGACGGCTTGCTTGCGCCGGGAATCTCGACCACGGTGGCCGACCCGACCTCGTCGGGCCAGATCATCATCGACGAGACGAGCGGCAGCACGATCGTCGACGAGCAGGGCCAGACGGTGGACACCTACACCGTGCGCCTGGCCGGCACGCCAACCGCGAACGTGTACGTCAACGTTTCCGCTGGCCGCACGACGCAGGAGGAAGAGCTTCAGAACGGCGACTCGACGCTCGTGTCGTCCGACAACGTGCACTGGAGCCGCTACCTCACGCTGACGCTCAACAGCACCGCGCTGCAGACCGTCTACGTGAAGGCGGTGGACGACCCGCTCGCCGAGGGCGAGCGTGTGTACGCGATCAGCCATAGCTCGCAGAGCGCGGATCCGAATTACAACCACGTGGCGATCAAGAACGTGCTCGTCACCGTGCTCGACAACGACAAGCAGGAAGTCATCGTCAAGGGCACCGGCACGGGCAACGTGATCCTCGAAGCCGACCCGACGGTATCGGGCAGCGGCATCAGCGACACGTACACCGTTAAGCTCGGCGCGCCGGTGGCGGTGGGTCAGACCGTCACCGTCACGCTCAGCACGCCGGATACGCGTCTGGTTCTCGACGCTTCGTCCGCCGGCTCGCGCTGGAACGCGAGCGCCCGCACGCTCACCTTCGACAGCACCAACTGGCACAACGAAGTGACGGTCACGGTGAGCGCACAGAACGGCAACGGCGTCCAAAACCGCCTGCATTCGGTCATCACCGCGACGGCCGACCACGGTTACGCCAGCGACGCCATCGGCTTCGACGTCGTCGACGGCGACAGCGCCGGGCTCTTCATCGACCAAAGCAACGGCTCGACGCTCGTCGTGCGCGACGACCCGAGCACTGCCGCCAACGAAGCCACGACGGACACGTACACGGTGCGGCTGACCAAGGCGCCGACCGCCAACGTCACGGTCACCATGCTGCCCGATCCGCAACTTGTGACGAAGATGACGACCACGTCGCCGTTGTCTTTGACGTTTACCACGGCGAACTGGTGGGTTGCGCAGACGGTCACCGTGGCACCGAACCCGTTGTTCGTGCCCGATCCGAATGCGCAGCCGCTCATGTTCTTCCCGATGGGCGAGCACACCCTCGACACGATGGCGGGGCCGCTTTACATCAACGGCAATCTCGGCTCGACAAGCCACACGCTCGCGCGCGCGGTGACGTTGCCGCGTGAGACCGACGTGCCGCTGCCGCCGCCGCCGACGCAAATCGATGAGCACACTGCGATCGACCGCCTCAACATCCGCAACGACGGCAGTGGGCATAACGACGTCGGGCAGATGGACGCGACGACGGACCTCGATCCGATCACCAACACGATCGTGCCGACTACCAACGTCTGGGGACTCGGCCTTGCGGGCGACCTGACCCTCAATACGGGCACTGACGCCAATCCGAACCCAGTGACCTTCCGCCACGGCATCACGTTTAAGGACGTGGAAGTGGCGAAGGTGCTGCTCGGCCAAGGCGACGATACCTTCACCGTCAATGCGACGATGGCGGCGCCCGACGGCACGGCCGGCGCGCTGACGATCATCGAAGGCGGCGGCAACACCTCGGCGACGGCGGGCGATCACATCATCGTCAACGGCGGCGGTGGCGCAACTTCGCCGCTCGTTGTCTATGGCGACACGTCGCAAAATGGCCTCGATTACGCCGGCACCTCGGGCGTGCCGTCGATCCACGGCATCTCGTTCGACTTCTCGGGCAACGATGTCATCGACGCACGCAACGACGTGAACGGCGTGACGATCTACGGCGGCGCGGGCGACGATACGATCTGGGGTAGCCAGGCCGGCGATCAGATCGCGGGCGGCTCGGGCAACGACACGATCTACGGCCAAGGAGGCGATGACCACATCTACGGCGACAACGGCATCAATGTCGACGAAGCCTATGTGGACCCGCGCCTGCTGCCCGCGGACGGGATCATTTCGTCCGCGTTGCGCGCGCAGCTAGACGCGATCCGCGCCAATTACCGAGTGCTGTCGATTCCGTATCTCGACGCGACGGTGGCCGACCCGGATCCGCTGGTCAGCTTGGACAAGAACAACTTGAAGCTCGTCACGACCCCGAACCATGACGGTTTGAATCCCGGGAACGACACGATCTTCGGCAACGGCGGCGACGACATCATCTTCGGCGACTACGGGGTAATCGACCAGTCGGCGGGGACGCTGCGCATCCTGACGACCGGCAATGTCGAGAAGATCAGCACTGCGCGGCCGACGGCCGGCGGCGTCGACACGATCCACGGCAACGACGGCGTGGATCGCATCCTCGGCGGCGCGCAGGGCGACTTCATCTACGGCGACGCCGGGAACGACATCATCCTCGGCGACCACGGCGTAATCGATTACGTCTCGCTCGACCATGATCGCAGCACGGTCGACCTCGTGTACACGAATAACCCGGACGACGGCGGCGGCGCCGACGTGATCCAGGGCAACGAAGGCGATGACTTGATCTTTGGGGGCGCGGCCGGCGACGACATCCAGGGCAACGATGGCAACGACGTCATCATCGGCGACCATGGCCGCGTCACCTATACGGGTGGCGTCATGGTGCGCATCGCTTCCGAGCAGGACGGCGTTGGCGGAGCCGACACGCTGCGCGGCAACGACGGCCAGGACATCCTTATCGGCGGCGCTTCCGGCGACCGCATCGACGGTGGCGCGGACAAGGACCTGATCTTCGGCGACAACGTCGCGCTCGACAGCACCATCGGCGACGGCAACCTGAACGCGCGCTTCCGCACGCTCTCGGGATCAGCCATCTACAACAGCGCCGCGGGCGACGCGGTGCAGGTAACGGCGGGTTCGCAGCTCGATCCGACCGGCACACCGGTGTGGGAGCGGTTCAACATCACGCTGCTCGACCACGACCTCGCGACGCAGAACGCCAACGGATCGAATTTCGGCAACGACTACATCGCCGGCGGCTCGGGCAACGACCAGATCTTCGGCGAGCTCGGTAATGACACGATCCAGGGCGACGGCTCGATCGACCTCACGGTCATCGTGGGCGCCTCGCGAGACGCAAACAACGCGCTCGTGCTTACGCCGTCGGTCGACAACTATGCCGGTCCGAACTCCGACGGTGATGACTACATCGAAGGCGGCGGCGGCAAGGACGTGATCTTCGGCAACCTCGGCCAGGACGACATCATCGGCGGCAGCTCGAATCTCTTCAGCCTGACGAATTCGAACCAGCGGCCCGACGATGCGGACATGATCTTCGGCGGCTCGGGCACGGCGGCCGGGCGCAACGACCTGGGCGACACGAGCGCGAACGGCCATGCGCGCGACTCCGACACCATCGTCGGCGACAACGGCAACATTTATCGCCTGGTCGGCGTCAACAACACGGTCGGTGCAGCGGCGAGCGGCATCGCCTACAGCGCCGGCTTCCTCAGTTTCAATTACGACGACTACAACACCGGCGGCCTGAAGATCATCGCGCGCGCGGTGACGCAGCTCGATTACACGCCGGGCGGGCCGAGCTACAACGCGGCGGGCGCGGCGACGGACATCGGCGCGGCCGATGAGATTCACGGTGAGGCGGGCGACGACTTCATCTACACCGGCAAGGGCGCGGATGTCATCTACGGCGATGGCCAGGACGACAACATCGTCGCCGGCTACGGCAACGACTGGATCTCGGGCGGCACGGGCGATGACGGCATCCTCGGCGACGACGGCCAGATCTTCACCAGCCGCAACGGCAAGACCGAGCCGCTTAACGGCGTCACGGTGGCGGTGCAGCCGAGCACGATCGCGACTGGCGGCAACATGCAGCAGGCCACCATCAACGTCGCCGGGCAGCTCGTGAAGGCGATGGACATCACACCGTTCAGCAGCGATCCGAACTGGAATGGCTCGGGCGACGAGTTCGCGCTCGCGAACGGCGGCGGCGTCGGCACCACGCAGCAGAAAAATGACGACATCATCTTCGGCGGCCTGGGTAACGACTTCCTGCACGGCGGCTCCGGTGATGACGCGATCAGCGGCGCGGAAGCGCTGCCGGTGTCGTATGCATGGACGCTCGATGCGAACGGGCAGCCCGCCAACATCATCGAGACCGACTTTGCACATCCCTTTAACCCGGGGAATGTGCTCGCGTTCAACCCGACTGACACGAACGGGCAGCACACGAACTTCACGCGTGCCGGCGAGTTCGCGCTGTACGACGAATACAACCCGCTGCAGAAGATCGTGCTTCCCACCACCGGGGGCCAGTTCTTCCTCAATTTCAACGCGAGCGAAGGCCCGATCTCCGCGCTGGACCCGGCGAAGACCACTGACGGCGACGACAAGATCTTCGGCGATCTGGGCAACGACTGGATCGTCGGCGGCACCGGCCGTGACGACATGTACGGTGGCTTTGGCAACGACCTCATCACCGCCGACGACGACCTCACCACCGCGGGCGGCGCGAACAACACGACCGACACCAGCGCGAGCTACGAGGACCGCGCCTTCGGCGGTGCGGGCCGCGACGTGCTCATCGCGAACACAGGCGGCGACCGGCTCATCGACTGGGACGGCGAGTACAACAGCTATCTCGTGCCGTTCTCGCCGTACGGCCTGGCGACCATCAGCCGCTCGCTGCAGCCGCAGCTGATGGACTTCCTGTATGCGCTGTCGAAGTCCGACGGCGCAGACCCGACGCGCGCCGCCGACACCAACAGCGACCCGGCGCGCAATGGCGAGCCGAAGGGCGAGCTCGGCCTCGTGCTGCAGCACGACGCGGCTTGGGCCGACCAGCACGGCGGTCCGTCCGATCCGCAGGCCGGCAACGGCACCGCGCAGCGCGACGTCTTGCGCTCGGCGAACTTCAACGGCGGCACGGCCTCGGGCTTCTCGCCGCAGGTCGGCACGTTCTCGGTGGCGAACAACGCGTACCAGGCGGCGCCGTCGACTCCGGGCGGCGATGCGGTGAGCCTCTTCAACGAGTCCGACACGGTCATCCCCGTCGGCTACGAGATGCAGGCGACGATCAACGCGCTCAAACCCCTGAACGGCGCCAAGGCCAACGCGTTCCTGATTTTCGACTGGCAGAGCAACAGCGACTTCAAGTTCGCCGGCATCGACGTTTCGACCAACAAGATCGAGATCGGCCACCGCACGGCGTCCGGCTGGGTGATCGACGCCTGGAGCACCGCGCAAGTTAAGCCGGGCACCGACTACGTGGTGCTGCTGCAGGTCAACGGCACTGCGGTGACGCTCACGCAGGGCGCGACCAAGGTGAGCTTCACCTTCGCGGCGCGCATTGATTCCTTCGGCTCGAAGCACGGCTTGAACGAAGGCCTGCTCGGCATCGGCGCGACCGGCGGCGCTGCGGCGCAGATCGACGACGTGGTGGTGCAGTCGCCGCCGAAACTGATCACGCTCGACAAAACGGTGGACTTCAGCACCGTTCTGGCGAGCGCGCTCTTCAATGCCGGCACCGGAAGCTGGACGACGACCAGCGACGGACGCTTCGTCGGCTCGGCGACGAACGGCCCGGCGGTCAACCTCGTCCGCTACGGCGTTACGCCGGGCTCGATGATCGACCTCTCCGCGAAGGTGAACACCACGGGGCAGGGCGGCATCGTGTTCGACTACCAGGGCTCGGCGTACTACAAGTTCGTCACGCTCAACGTCGCCTCGAATCAGATCGTTATCGGGCACGTCACCGACAAGGGCACGGTCATCGACAAGACGTACGCGGTGAAGCTGTCGAGCGGCACGGACTACACGCTCGGCGTCAACGTGCGGGGCGGCCTGGTCAACGTGTCGCTGAACGGCGCGGTCGTCACAAGCAATCTCTACAACGAGACGGTCACGACCTTCGGCGGCTACGGGACTCTGGCGATCAGCGGCACGACGTCTTTCGACAGCGTGCGCTTCCGCACCGACGATGCCGGCTATGCGGTCATGCTCACGGCCGATGCGGCGCCCGCCGCTCCGGTCAGCGCGGAGGGGGCGCCGAGCCCGGCGCAACTCGATGCCGCGCTCGGCGAGGCCGAGCAACGCTGGGCACAGGCAGGCTTGGACGCTACGGCGCTTGGGCGCGATGGTCTGGTGACAGTGCAGGCTGCAGACCTCGGCGGCCTCGCGCTCGGCGCGACGCAGGGTACTTCGATCCTCATCGACACCAGCGCCGCGGGATGGGGCTGGTCGACGAGTCTCGAGGCACCGGCCGCGGGTCGGATGGACCTGGTCACGGTTGTGATGCACGAGCTCGGCCACGCGCTTGGCTTCGACCACGATGGCGGGAACGACCTCATGTCGCCCACGCTCAGCGCGGGGGTGCGCGAGCTGCCGGATGGCGAATTGCAGACGGCGGTGTCCAGCGGACAGTCGAGCGCGCCTGCGGACCTCGGTTACTTCGAAGCGACGCCGCTCGTCGGTCCGGGCGACCGCTCGATCGACTTCAGCTCGCCGGTGCTCGACACGCCGGCCGCCAAAGCGAAGAAGAGCGGTGACGCGGCGATATCGCAACCCGCGTGGCTAGGCGACTTCGTCAATCACCTGGCACGAACGGAAGCGCAGCGCAACCCAAACATCGGCATCCGCGTGCAGGTCGACGCCGCGAGCCGCGTGGGGTCCTCTGTCAAGGTATAGTCGGCATTCAAGGGGGGAACCATGGCAACACAGCTTCTGATCTACGAGACGGCCGTCCCGGTGTCGGCCGCCCGCCACCGCGATGCCTGCGTCGAGGTCGGCACCGACTACGCCTTCACGCGCAGCATTAACTCGGTGCCGCTCATGGCGGTCGAGTTTCCGCATGCCGCCGCCGAGTATGCGATCGTCTTCGCCGGCGCCGAGGACGCGGTGATGCCGGCCGTCATTCTCGGCGTGCGCGGCAACGAGAACCTCTACCTCACGCCGCAGAACGGCTGGGCGGCGAAATACGTCCCGGCGTTCGTGCGCCGCTATCCGTTCATCTTCTCGACGCTCGACGACGGCAAGACGTTCGTGCTTTGCGTGGACGAGGCGTTTCCGGGCTTCAACCGCGACAAGCGCGGCCAGCGGCTGATCGGCGACGACAACAAGGCCACGCCTTATGTCGAGAACGTGCTCAAGTTCCTGCAGGAGTATCAGGCGCAGTTCAACCGCACGCGCCAGTTCTGCCGCAAGGTGAAGGAGCTGGAGCTCCTCGAGCCGATGCAGGCGCAGATCGACACGGCGGCGGGCGAGCGGCTCTCGCTGCGCGGCTTCTGGGCGGTGAACCGCGCCAAGCTGAAGGCGCTGGCGGGCGACAAGCTCGCCGAGCTGGCGAAGACCGATGAGCTCGAGCTGCTCTATACGCACCTGCAGTCGATGCGCAATTTCGTCGGCCTGCGCGAGCGGCTGGTGGTCGTCGAGGGCGGCAAGGCGACAGCGACGCCGAAGGCGCCGGGCGGCAAGCCCGCCAAGCGCGCCGCCGCCGACTGAACCGGCTCGCGCTGCAGCGCCGCGCAGGCTGAGGGAGCGCCGTGGCTGGTCCCGCGCCGATTTACTCTTTAGCGACCGACGACCGCGCGCGCGCGGAAGCCGCCGCGTGGGCGCGCTTCTCGTCGGCGCGTGACGCGGGCGAGTTCTGCGCGAGCTGGCTCACCATCCTCTGCACGCAGATCGGACGCGCCAACGGCGCGCTGCTCCTGCTCGGCCCGGAGAGCGACGGCGCTTTTCGTGCCGCGGCGGTCTGGCCCGACGCGGGCCGCAACATGCAGTACCTCGCCCCGGCCGCCGAGAAGGCGTTGAACGACCGGCGCGGCGTGGTCCTCGCGCGCGATGCCAGCGCGCCGGTGCGCGAGCCGGGCGCGTTCGTCGGCTACCCGATCGAAGTCTCGGGGACGCTGCGCGGGGCGGTCGCGCTCGACCTCTCCGGTCCCGAGGCTGCCCTGCAGCAGGCGCTGCGCCTCGTGCATTGGGGCAGCGCGTGGCTGGTCGACCAGTTCCGCCAGCAGGACCTGCGCGAGCGCGATGCGCGCCTCGCGCGCCTCGCGCTCGCCGCCGACCTCGTTGCCACGGCGGTTCAGGAGCGGCGCTTTGCCGCTTCCGCGCTCGCGGTGGCGAACGAGCTCGCCGCGCGCATGAACTGCGATCGCGTCGCGATCGGCATGGAAAAGTCGGGATCGATCGAAGTGCAGGCCATCTCGCACAACGCCTCGTTCGACCGCAAGACCAACCTCGTGCGCCTGATTGGCGAGGCGATGGACGAGGTGCTCGACCTCGATGCGGCGATCGTCCATCCGGCGCCGGGAGACGACGCGGCTGCGGCGATGGCGCATGCCGAGCTCGCGCGCGAGCTCAAAGATGCGGCGGTGTGCTCGGTACCGCTCGTACAGGACGGACACTCGATCGGCGTGCTGACGCTCGAGCGCGTCGCCGGCGAGGCTTTCGACGCGCCGGCGCTTGAGGTGTGCACGACCGTCGGCCTGCTCCTCGGACCGATTCTCGGCCTCAAGCGCGAAAACGAGCGCAGCGCCTGGCAGCGGCTGCGCGAGGCGGCGGCCGGCGGGGCGCGCGCGCTCTTCGGACCGCGTCATCCCGGCGCCAAGCTGCTTGCGGCGCTGGCGGCCATCGCGGTGGTTCTTCTCAGCGTGGTTTCCAGCGAGTACCGCGTCTCGGCGAAAACGGTCATCGAAGGAGAGGTGCAGCGCGCCGCGGTCGCGCCTTTCGAGGGCTACATCGCCGCTAGCCCGCTGCGCGCCGGCGACCGGGTGGCCAAGGGCCAGCTGATCGCGCAGCTCGACGAGCGCGACCTGCGCCTGGAGCGCGCGCGCCTCGAGTCCGAGCGCGACCAGCTCCTCGGCAAGCACCGCCAGGCGCTGGCGGCGCTCGATCGCGCCTCGATGGCGATGGTCGCCGCGCAAATCGCACAAGCCGAAGCGCAGCTCTCGCTCGTCGAGGACAAGCTCGCGCGCGCCGCCATCGTCGCCCCCTTCGACGGCATGATCGTGTCCGGCGACCTGAGCCAGCTCCTCGGCACGCCGGTCGAGCAGGGCAAGGTGCTCTTTCAGGTGGCGCCGCTCGACGCCTACCGAGTGATCCTGCAGGTCGACGAGCGCGACATCGGCCAGGTGCACCTCGGCCAGAGTGGCGAGCTGGCGCTCTCCGGCATGCCGGGGGAGCGACTGCGCTTCACGGTGAAGCAGATCACGCCGCTCTCGACCTCGGAGGATGGTCGCAACTATTTCCGCGTCGAGGCGCAGCTCGCCGATGCCTCGGCGCGCCTGCGCCCGGGGATGGAAGGCGTTGGCAAGATCGCCGCCGGCCCGCGCAAGCTCGTGTGGATCTGGACGCATCCGCTGCTCGACTGGCTGCGCCTCGCCGCGTGGAAGTGGCTGCCGTGACGGCGCCGCTGCTGTCGAATTCCTGGTATCGCGTCGCCGCCCTCAGGCCGCGGCTGCGCCCGCACGCGCGGCTGCACCGGCATCGCTACCGCAAAGAAGTGTGGTACCTGCTGCAGGACGCCGCCTCCGGGCGGGTACACCGGTTCCCGGCGAGCGCGCAGAGCGTCATCGCGGCGATGGACGGCGAGCGCACGGTCGCTGAAATCTGGGAGCGCGCTAACCGCAGCCTGGGCGAGCGCGCGCCGACGCAGGACGAGCTGATCCAGCTCCTCGGCCAGCTGCACGCCGCCGACCTGCTGCAGACGGACGTCACCCCCGATATTGCCGAGCTCTTCACGCGCGGTGAGCGCGAGGTCAAGTCGCGCCGCACGCGGGCCTACGGCAACCCGATGGCGCTGCGCCTGCCGCTGTGGGATCCCGATAGGCTCCTCGAGCGCGCGCGGCCCTTGATCGAGTGCATCTGGAGCCGGTGGGGGGCGCTGCTTTGGCTCGCGGTCGTTACGCCCGCGCTCTTCCTTCTGCCGCCGCACTGGCCCGAGCTCACGCACAACTTCTCCGACCGCGTGCTCGCGGTCGACAACCTGCTCGTCCTCTATCTTCTCTTTCCGCTCATCAAGGCGCTGCACGAGCTTGGCCACGCCAGCGCCACCAAGGCCGGGGGCGGCGAGGTGCACGACATGGGGCTGATCCTGCTCGTCCTGATGCCGGTGCCGTACGTCGAGGCTTCCGCCGCCACGGCGTTCCGCTCGAAGCACCGGCGCGCCATGGTCGGCGCTGCCGGCATGGCGGTAGAGCTTTTCATCGCCGCCATCGCCTTCTACGTCTGGCTCCTGATCGAGCCGGGGATCGCCAAGGCGGCCCTGTTCAACGTGATGCTGATCGCCGGCGTCTCGACGCTCGTCTTCAACGGCAATCCGCTGCTGCGCTACGACGCCTATTACATCCTGTGCGACCTGATCGAGATGCCGAATCTCGCGGCGCGCGCCGCGCGCTACTGGGGCTATCTGTTCGAGCGCTATGCGCTCGGCGCGGCGGAGGCCGAACCGCCGGAGGCGACGCGCTCGGAAAAAGCCTGGTTCCTCTTCTACGGCCTTGCCGCGTCGGCCTACCGGGTGTTCGTCACGCTGGTGATCGCGCTCTTCATCGCCGGACGCTTTTTCCTCATCGGCGTCCTGCTCGCGCTGTGGGCGCTGGCCGCAATGGCGCTCGTTCCGCTCGTGCGCGGCTTGCGCCATGTGATTGCGGCACCCGGACTGCGCAAGCGGCGCCGGCGCGCGCTCGCGGTCACTTTCGGCTCGGCGGCCGCGCTCGCCTTCTTTCTCGCCGCGGTGCCGCTGCCTTACCACTCGGACGCCGAAGGCGTGGTCTGGCTCTCCGAGCAGGCCATGGTGCGGGCCGCCACCGGCGGCTTCGTCGAGCGCTTGCTCGTCCAGCCCGGCACGCAGGTCGCCGCCGGCGCGCCGCTGGTGCTGACCTACGAGCCGGCGCTGCATGCGCAGCTGCGCCTGAGCGAGGCGCGCGTCGAGGAGCTCGAGGCGAGCTACGCCTCGGAGTTCGTCGCCGACCGCGCCAAGGCGCAGATCGTGCGCGAGAAGCTCGAGGGCGCGCGCGCCGAGCTCGCGCACGCCGAGGAGCGTTTCGGCGACGCCGTTGTGCGTGCGCACGCCGAGGGCACGTTCGTCGCGCCACAGCCCGGCGACCTGCCGGGACGCTATTTCCACAAGGGCGAGCTGATCGGCTATGTGATCGGCCGCGAGGAGACGCCCCTGCTGCGCGTGGTGGTGCCCCAGGACGCGATCGACGCGGTGCGCATTGGTACCGACCGCGTGCGCGTGCGTCTCGCCGGCCGGCCGGACGCGATCGCCGAAGGCCGCATCGTGCGCCAGGTGCCGGCGGGCGAGTCGTATCTGCCGAGCCGCGCGCTCGCCGTCGAGGGCGGCGGCCAGATCGCCACCGACCCGCGCGACAGCAAAGGCCCGAAGGCGCTCGAGCGGATGTTCCAGTTCGACGTCGCGCTGTCGGGCGCGCCGCGCGCCGGCGTGTTCGGTGAGCGCGCCTACGTGCGCTTCGAGCACCGCAGCGAGCCGCTCGCGGCGCGCTGGTACCGCGACGTGCGCCGCCTCTTCCTCTCGCACTTCGGTGTCTAGGGCCGCCGCGCTCGTCGACGCTGCCGAGCTCGCCCCGGCGCGGCCCTACGCCGAGCGCTCGGAGGCCGAGCCGGCCTGGCACGACCGCGCGGCCGAGTTTCTCTTCCAGCGCGGCGTGCGGCCCCTGGCCGAGCGCGTCCGCGACCCGGCGCGCGCGCTGCACGCGATCCTGCCGCTCGTCGAGGCGCACGCGCCGCGCCTGCGGGCCCTCGGCGATGCGGAGCTGCGCACACTCGCAGCGTCGCTGCGCGCGCGCTTTCGCCGCCACGGCTTCACGGCCGCGCTCGCCGGCAAGTGCTTCGCGCTCGTGCGCGAGGCCGGGGCGCGCACCCTCGGCAAGCGGCACTACGATTCCCAGCTTCTCGCCGGCTGGGCGCTCCTGCAGGGGCGGCTGGTCGAGATGGAGACCGGTGAAGGCAAGACCTTCGCCGCAACGCTTGCCTCCTCTGCCGTGGCCCTCGCCGGCTATCCGGTGCACGTGGTCACGGTGAACGACTATCTTGCCGCGCGCGACGCGCAGGAGATGAGCCCGCTCTACCGGTTCCTCGGCCTCGACGTCGGCGTCGTGGTGCAGGGGCTGCCCCGGGCCGAGCGGCGCGATGCGTATGCCTGCGCCATTGCCTACTGCACGAACAAGGAGCTCGCCTTCGACTATCTGCGCGACCGCGTCGCGCTCGCGCGGCGCTCGAGCCGGCTGCATCTCGCGCTCGAGCGATTGCGCGGCGACGCGGCGCGCGAGGCCGATCTGGTTTTGCGCGGCCTGTATTTCGCGATCGTGGACGAGGCCGACAGCGTATTCATCGACGAGGCGCGCACGCCGCTCATCCTTTCGGCGACGCGCCGCTCCGCAAGCGCCGAGCAGGACTGCAGCCGCGCGCTGGCCTTCGCGCGCGCTCTGGCGGCGCGCGAGGACTACACGATCGACCTTGCCGAGCGCAGCATCCGGCTCACCGCGGCGGGCCGCGCCAAGCTTGCCGCCGCCGAGCCCGAGGAGGGGGCGTGGAGCTCGGCCCGTGCGCGCGAGGAGCTGGTCACGCAGGCCCTGAGCGCGCTTATGCTCTTCCGACGCGACCAGCAGTACGTCGTTAGCGAGGGCAAGGTGCAGATCGTCGACGAGTCGACCGGCCGCGTCATGCCCGACCGCTCCTGGGAGCACGGCCTGCATCAGATGATCGAGACGAAGGAAGGCTGCTCCGCCACCGAGGGACGCGAGACGCTTGCGCGGCTCACCTACCAGCGCCTCTTCCGGCGCTACATGCGCCTTTCCGGTATGACCGGGACGGCGCGCGAGGTGGCGCACGAGATCGCCTCGGTCTACCGCCTGGCGGTGGTACGGGTGCCGCTGCACCGGCCTTCGCAGCGCTCGCACTTGGGCACGCGCTTCTGCGCCACGCTGGCCGAGAAATGGGTGAGGGTGGCCGAGGCGGTCGAGCGGCTCGCCTGCATCGCCCGTCGCCCCGTCTTGATCGGCACGCGCTCCGTCAAGGCTTCCGAGGAGCTCAGCCGCGTGCTCACAGAGCGCGGCATCGAGCACGCGCTGCTCAACGCCAAGCAGGACAAGGCCGAGGCGGACGTTGTCGCTCTCGCCGGGCAGGCCGGCCGCGTCACGGTCGCCACCAACATGGCGGGACGGGGTACCGACATCCGACTGGGGACCGGCGTCGCGGCAGCGGGCGGCCTGCACGTCATCCTCACCGAATACCACGACTCCCGCCGGATCGACCGCCAGCTCTTCGGCCGCTGCGCGCGGCAGGGCGACCCTGGGAGCTGCGAGGCCATCGTGTCGCTCGAGGACGAGGTATTTGGAGTCCATGTGCCGCGCGCGGCGCGCTGGGCCGCCGGCTTCCGGCAAAATGACGGGCTCGCCACACGTGCAGTGCAAGAGCTGCTGCGCGCTGCCGCGCAGGGCGCGGCCGAGCGGCGCGCCGCCGCAGTGCGGGTGCAAAACCTCAAGCTCGATCAGCGGCTCGAGCAAGTGTTGGCGTTTTCGGGAAGAGGGGAGTAATGCGATTGCGTATGCTTTTCGCGGGCGCGGTGATGCTCGTGGCTTCTGCCGCGGATGCGGCGTCGTTCGAATGCCTGATCCAGCCGAACCAGGTGATCGATGTCCGCAGCCGTGCCGAAGGACTGATCGCCAAGGTCTACGTTCAGCGCGGCGATACGGTGAGGGCGGGGCAGGTCCTCGTCGAGCTCGAGTCGAGCGCGGAGCGCTCGGCGGTCGCCACCGCGAAATATCGATCCGAGATGGGCGGCCGCGTGCGCGCGGCGAACGAGCGCGTCGAATACTCCTCGACGAAGGCAGGCCGGGCGAGCGAGCTGCGCAAGCAGCAGTTCGTCGCTGCGCAGGCGCACGACGATGCGCAGGCCGAGATGCGCGTGGCGCAGGCCGACCTCATCGATGCGCAGGAAAACCAGCAGCTCGCGCGCCTCGACTTTCAGCACCAGGTCGATCTGCTCAACCTGCGCACGATAAAAAGCCCGTTCGACGGCGTGGTGATGGACCGAATGCTCAACCCCGGCGACCTGACTCAGTACGGCACGGAGACCAAGCCGATTCTCAAGATTGCGCAGATCGATCCGCTGCGTGTCGAGGTGGTCTTGCCGCTCGACTACTATCGCAAGCTCAAAATCGGCATGGCGGGCGACATCGTGCCCGAGCGCCTCGGTGGCCACTACCCGGCGCGCGTCAGGGTGATCGACAAGGTCTTCGACGCCGCGAGTGGCACCTTCGGCGTGCGCCTCGAGCTGCCCAATCGCGAGCATGCCATCCCCGGCGGCATCCGCTGTCAGGTCGACTTCCCCGAGCTCGCATCGGTCGAGCGCCGCGCCCCGGTGCTGAAGCGCCAGCCGCCGCCGGAGTAGAACTCGAGGCTAGTCGCCCGTCTTTTTCGCCTGGCGCCTCGCCCAGCGTGTGGCGAGGAAGGCAATGATCAGCATCGCGACGCCGGTCGAGCCGATGACCGCCCAGCTCATCTTCGCCGGATCTTCCAAGCCGATGATGATCTGGTGTCCGAAGATCAAGGCGGCCGCGAGCCCCGGCAGCATGCTGAGGAGCGTGCCGATGGCGTAGTGCAGCACCGGGATGCGGATCGCGCCCGCGACGATGCCCTGCACGCCGAAGGGCGGCGTGGGGAGCATGTTCGCCGCGAAAATCGCCACGATCCCGTGCTCGCGCAGCAGGCCGGTAAAGCGCTCGAATCCGCTGCCGGCGAGCCGCCGTACGATACCGTCCGGCAAAAGGCGGCCCACGAAATAGGTGGCGAGCGCGGCAAGCATTACACCGGCGAGCACGCATAGGAACCCGACCTCCAGGCCCAACGCCACGATTGCAAACAGCGTAAGCAGCGGCCGCGGGAACATCACGAAGGCGGCCGGGATATAAGCGGCGACGACGACAAACGGCGCCCAAGGCGTGCTTCGCACGACCTCTGCAAAGGCCTTGATATGCGACGGCCGAGCGAACTCCGCGAGCGGTGTAAAGCGCCAGGCCGCGGCAAGCACGGCAATGCTCAGCGCCATCAAGCCGAGCTTTCCCCAGGCCGGCTGCCTCATGCGCCGCGGAAGTCCGTGCATGGAGCGTTTGTACTGCAACGGCCGTGCCGGCAGGGGCACGGAACGACCATTGCTGAAGGGCGAGGGTCGCACCCTTTCGATCGAGGAGCTCGCTATGTTTCCAGCAGTAAGAGACTGGTCCGAGGCCATGTTGACCGCTCTTGCCGGCGGCCTGGCCATGTTCTTCGCGGCGATCCCCAAGGTCATCGCCTTCGCCGTGATCCTGGTCATCGGCTGGTTCGTGGCCGGGCTCATCGCGCGGCTCGCGGCGCGCCTGCTGCGCGCAGTGCACTTCAACGACCTCGCCGAGCGCTCGGGATTCGGCACCTTCGTGCGTAACATCGGCGTGAAGAACGACTGCGCCGGCTTCCTCGCTCAGGTCGCGAACTGGTTCATGCGGCTGATCGTGCTGGTCGTCGCGTTCGATGCCCTCGGGCTACCGGCGGTGTCGGACGTGCTGCGCCAGCTTCTGCTCTGGCTGCCGAACCTCGTGGTCGCCGTGGTCGTGCTGGTCGTCGGCGGTCTGCTCGCCAACGCGGCCGCGGGCCTGGTGCGCGGCGCGACCGCGAGCGCGGGCTTTGGCCATCCCGACGTGATCGCGAACATCGCGCGTGCGGCCGTATGGATGTTTGCCATCATCGTTGCGGTGAACCAGATCGGCATCGCGCGTGAGCTGGTCAACACGCTCTTCATGGGCGCCGTAGCGCTGGCCGTGATCGCCCTCGGGCTTTCGTTCGGCCTGGGCGGACGAGAACTCGCCGCCAACCTGTTGCGCAAGTGGTACGGCGAAGCGCAGGCGAACGCACCCAAGCTGCAGCAGGCAGCCGAGAACGCGAGCCAGCAGGCCGAGCGCCGCATGGGCGCGGGCGATCGCCGCATGGGCGGCGGCGCGCCGGCGCGGGGCTATTCGGACCGCAAGAGCGAATAATCCTCCCGGAAGAGGCGGGCTCCTGAGTGGCGCGCCCGCCCGGCTTTCGATGGTGGCGACGATGCAATCGCACACGATCACAGCACTCTGGTTCACCGCCAGCCTCGCGCTAATGGGCACGGCGGCGGCGCAGGAGCCCAATAGCAGAACGCCTGCCACGACGCACCCGGCGCCTTGGGCGGACCAAGTGGACGAGAGCGGACAGGCAAGAAAGAGCGACGCCGCGCAAACCACGCCGAGCGGCCGCCCTTTGCACAGCGCCGCTTCGTCGCCGGCCGATAAGCGCTCAGCCGCGCACGCGGCGAGCGCCGATATGTCGGCAAGAGCGTCTGAGACGGTGACCACCCCGGCATCCGGTACCACGACGAAAAATCCCAAGGACCGCGCCGCGAGCGCGGCGAGCGGCGGCTCGGCATCGACCGGCCAAAACCAATCCACCGCATCTGACGACCGCACGTTCTCGCGTGACGCGCATTCGCCGAGCGGCCGGAACTGGGGCTGGATCGGACTGCTTGGCCTTTTAGGCCTCGTCGGTCTGTTTCCCAGAAGGCGGCGCTATGACGACGTGCAGGCCGTCCCGCCGCCGACGCGCGAGAGCCGCGTGCGCGTGTACGACACGCCGGACGTGGCGTAGATCGCACACGAGGCGTCAACGGCTGGCACTGCGCTTGCAAAGCCGTATGCGTGACCACCACGGAGTGACACCATGACCCGTACCGGAATCGGCATGCTCGCGTCGGCCTCGCTTGTGGCCGCGCTCGTCTTCTCGCTGCCTGCTGCAGGCCAGCAGATTACGGCCCAGCAGGAGAAGATGAAAACCTGCAACGCCGAGGCGACCAGCAAGCAGCTCAAGGGTGACGAGCGCCAGCAGTTCATGAGCGGCTGCCTCACCGGCAAGGAACCGCGCGAGCTGACCGCGCAGCAGCAGAAGATGGTGACCTGCAACCGGACGGCGGGCGATCGCCAGCTCAAAGGCGACGAGCGCAAGGCTTTCATGAAGGAGTGCCTGAGCGCCAGGAATGAAACATCGACGGCGCCGCAGGCGCGCATGCGCGATTGCAACGAGCAGGCGAAAGGACTGAAAGGCGTTCAGCGCCGCAGTTTCATGAGCAGCTGCCTGAAAGGCAGCGGCTCGGCGGCCGTGGGCGGAGGCCGCTGACGTTACGGCTGCATCGCGGCGGCCTCGGCAATCGTGCGCCAGACCTTCGATAAGGCGGACTTCGGATAGAAGTGCACCACCGCGGCGGTGAGCCAGTTCGCCGCGTGTGCCGCCTCCTCGGCCTCGAAGATCGCTGCGCACGGCCGCTGGCCGAGGCGCGGATTGGCGAGAATGACGTGGATCTTGCCGTCAGCGAAGAGGACGTCGACTTCAATGCCTTCGGCGTGCAGCATCTGCAACGTGAGGCCCAGATCGCGAGGCGAGACGATCATCGCCACCGCACCGCCCGGGCAAGCTGCTGCAGGTAACGGAACGCCGCGCTGCGATAAGGCCGCAGCGCCTCGTCGCTCAATACCGCCACCGTCGTGCGGATAGACCACGCCGGGCGTTCGCGCTCGAGAAACTCGCGGTAACGCGCAAGGCTGGCTGACCGCCCGGTCTTCATCCCCGAGGCGTCGCAAGCGCTATGCCTACGAAACTCGCCGAGCGACGCTGCTTGCTGCATGAGGGGCTCGCTCGCGCCTGCGGCACTCTTCTTCGACTTCGTTGCGCGCTAGCGAGCAGTTCGGCCCCTCGATGCGCCAGACGATGGCGCCTTGGCCGAGAAGTTCGCAGGCGAGGTTCAGCGCCGCATCGCGCGTGTCGCGTTCCAGTGGCACGAGTCCCGCCAAGTCCGGCGAGCGCTCTCGCTGGCGCAATGGCACGTCGGTGTAGAAGACCTTGAACCGCACACCTACTCGGTGCGATTAACGGGCCCGCCGTGTCTGGTTGTCGGGCACAGCCGACTGCCGCGACGAAGCGGCCGGTACAATGGGATAAAAGGGTTTGAAGGGAGAGAACCGTCCGATGGCAATAGCGCCCGTTCGGGAGGCGAACCACAAAAAGCGCGTTGCGCGATTTGTCACAGGCGCGGCGTTGGCGCTGCTCGGCATCGCCCTCGCGGAAGCAATCCTATTTGCCGGCTTGCGGCCTCTCAGTCCCCTCGGCTGGCCGGGCGTCGGCGTGCTCGCCGGCGCGGCGATCGGAGGCGGCGCCGGGCTCGCTGGCGCATCGCTCGTCGCCGCCGGCTACTACGTCGTGAATTTCGGCCACCCGCACCGCTTCCCGGAGTTCTATGGCAGCGCCGGCACTACCGTCTCTTGGGTCGTCGCTCTCGCGATTCTCTCCGCCGCCATCCTGATGGTGCGGCCGCGGCTGCTGCGCGCCGCGGCAAACGAGGCGGAGCTCGCCGCGCGGCGGCGCTTTGAGGATGCATTGCGCGAGAGCGAGGCGCGGCTGCGCATGGAGCGCGAGCGGCTGGAAGCCGCCCTCGACGGCTCGAGCGTCGCCTTGTGGGACACCGATCTGCGCAGCCGCCGCGTCTACCTCAGCGACGCGTGGAGCGAGATCGTGGGCGCGGCGCCGGGCGAAACCGTGACGACGGTGGAGGAGCTCGAGGCGCTCATGCATCCCGAAGAGCGCGAGATGGCGCGCCGGCTGTCGCTCGAGGTGATGAAAGGCACGCGCGCTATGTACGCGATCGAGCACCGCGTGCGCGCGCGCAACGGCGAATGGAAGTGGATCATCTCGCGCGGGCGCGTTACCGAGCGCGACCCCGCGAGCGGGCGCGCGCTGCGCATGATCGGCACCAACGTCGACATCACTGATCGCCGGCGCATGGAAGAGGCGATCCAGTCGGCGGCGCAAAGCGACCCGCTTACCGGCCTCGCGAACCGGGCGACGTTTGGCGAGCGGCTTAAGCTCGCTGCGGCGCGCAGCAGGCGCCACGGCAGCCGGCTCGCCGTCCTCTACCTCGACATCGATCGCTTCAAGCAGGTGAACGACAGCATGGGGCACGCGGCCGGGGATGCCCTGCTCAAGGACTTCGCGGGACGGTTGCGCGCGGTGGTGCGCGCGACCGACAGCGTCGCGCGCTTCGGCGGCGACGAGTTCGTCGTGCTTCTCGAGGACCTCAAGGACCGCGAGGCCGCGGTGCGCGTCGCCGAGAAAATCCTGCTGGAAGGCCGGCGGCTGCTCAGGATCGAAGGGCGCTCATGCGTGGCGACGACCAGCATCGGCATTGCGTACGGCGAGGGCGGCGTCGAGGACGAGAGGATGCTGCTCAAGCGTGCCGACGAGGCGCTATACGCCGCGAAGGCCGCCGGGCGCGACTGCCATCGCGTGGCCGAAGGGAGTTGATCGACAGTCGACGTCGGCGAGCTCAGGGCAATCCACGACGAATCGCCGAGATTTCTCGCGATGCGCCCGCCGGCCGCAGGCCCGCGTCAGCGGGCTGAGCGCGCAGGAATGTGCGCAGATCGGCCTCCGGCATCGGGCGCGCGAAGAGGTAGCCTTGGCCTTGCGTGCAGCGCAGGCCGCGCAAAAAGACGGCCTGCGCCTCGGTTTCCACGCCCTCGGCGATCACCGTGAAGCGCAGCGTATGGGCGAGGTCGATGATCGCGCGCACGATGGCGGCGGACGTTTCGTCCTCGAGTGATTTCGCGACGAAGGAGCGGTCGATCTTCAGCGCCGAGAGCGGGAAGCGGGTGAGGTACGCGAGGCTCGAGTAGCCGGTGCCGAAGTCGTCGATGGCGAGGCCGATGCCTGCGTCGCGCAGGCTGCGCAGTACCCGAATGGCGTGCTCCGGCTCCTGCACGAGGTGGCTTTCCGTGATTTCGAGGTCGACGAGCGAGGGTTCGACGTCGCACGCCGCGACGATGGCCTTGATGCGCTCGGCGAGGTCCTGCTGGCGGAACTGGCGGGCCGACAGGTTCACCGCGACGGTGTGCGGCGCGAAGCCGGCCGCAATGCGCTGGTTGAGCGCAATGCATGCCGTCTTCAGAACCCATTCGCCGACCGGGACGATAAGGCCGGATTCCTCGAGGAGCGGAATGAAATCCGCCGGCGGAACCAGCCCGCGCGTCGGATGCCTCCAGCGAAGAAGCGCCTCGACGCCGCAGACCGCGCGCTGCTGCAGGTCGATTTTCGGCTGGTAGTGCAGCTCGAACTCGTCGCGCTCGAGGGCGCGACGCAGCTCTGCCGTCGTCTCGGCGCGCGCGCGCATGCGTACGTTGAGATCGGGTGTAAAGAACTGGTAGGCGTTGCGGCCGGACTGCTTTGCGCGGTACATCGCGGCGTCGGCAGCCGCGAGCAGCGCCTCGGCCTCTTTCGCGTCGCCCGGGAAGGTGGCGATGCCGATGCTCGCCGTGACAAGGACTTCGCGCCCGCGCAGCGAAAATGGCTCGCTCAGCGCGGCAATGATCTTCTGGGCCACGATCGCGGCGTGGTCCTGATTGCCCAGGTCGGCGAGGAGCAGCGCGAATTCATCGCCCGCGATGCGCGCGACGGTATCGCCCGGGCGTATCGACGCCTGAAGGCGCTTTGCGGTGGCCTGAAGCAGCTCGTCGCCCGCGGCGTGGCCGAGCGTGTCGTTCACCACCTTGAACTCGTCGAGATCGACAAAGAGCACCCCTAGCGCCGTGGCCCGGCGCCCGGCCTGCACGATAGCCTGGGCGAACCGGTCGGTGAGGAGCGCCCGGTTCGGCAGTCCCGTGAGCGAGTCGAACTGGGCGAGGTAGGTAAGGCGCGTCTCGCTGTCGATCCGTTGCAGCGCCGTGGACAGAATCGTCGCGATGGCACGCATGAAATTGACCGCTTCGTCGCCGAAGCCGTCCTGTGCGCGCTGCCCGATGCAAAGCACCGCGCGCACGCCCTGCTGCGCGCGCACGGGCATAAGGGCGGCGCTACCGAACAAACGTGCCCAGCCGATGTCGAGCTCGGATCCGGTAACGAAACTGGGCTCGCCGTTTTGCTGCACGCGCGACACGGGGTGGTCGTCCGCGAAGCGAAAGACGCCGCCATGCGCGCTATCGCTGTCCGTGCCGACGAGCGCGCGCAGCACCATCTCGCCCGCTTTCGGCCCGGGCTCGAAGTAGCCGACGGCTTCGGAATTGAGCGCCTCGAGCAGCGTCTGCACCGCCGAGCGCACGAGCTCCGCGGGATCGCGCTCGGCGAGCGCCTCCTGTCCGAAGCGCGCGATCCTCTCCTGGCGCCGCAGGTTGCGCGCACGGCGCTCCTCGGCCAGCTTGCGATCCGTAATGTCGCGCGCGACCGTGACAATGATCCAAGAGCCGCCGGTCTCGAGCGCCCGCCGGTGCAGCTCCGTCCAGCGCTCGTCGCCGCTCGCGTCCTTGTACACGCGCTCGCTGCGGATTCCGCCGCGCCCTTTGCGGATCACCTCGTCGAAGGAGCGCTCGATTTCCTCTTTCGGCGCACCGAACACCTCGTCGGGCCCCATGGCGAGCAGCCGCGCGCGCGGATGCCCGAGCGCGTTGCACGCCGCCTTGTTGACGTCGACGAAGCGCATGGTGGAGCGGTCGGTGAGGAAAATGGCATCGACCGACATGTCCATCGCCGCGCGGAAGCGGCGCAGCTCGTCCTCGTGGCGCCGGCGCCGCGTGATGTCCCGCGCGGTGCCGCGGTAGCCCTTGAAGCGCCCTTCATCGTCGAAGATGGGCTCGCCCGAGGCGCTGATGTAGTAGCGGTTGCCGTGCTTGTCGGTATACGAGTATTCGAAGTCGCGGAACGGCTCGCGGCGCTCGAGCGCTGCGCGGTGCGCATCCCAGTCCGCAGAGGCCTCATCGAGTCCCGGGTTCTCCCAGACCGGCTTGCCCAGTACCACGGCGGCCGGATCGTAGCCGCCTTCGCCGCCGCCGCCTTCGAATTGCGTGAAGCGCAACTCGGCGTCCTGCTCCCAGTACCAGTCCGAGGAGAGCTTGGTGAGGCTGCGGAAGCGCGCTTCGCTTTCGCGCAGCGCATTTTCCGCGGCGCGCCGCTCCCGCAGGTCGCGCGAGTTGATGACGAGTATCGGCCCTTCCGCCGTATGCAGCAGCCGGCGCGTGGCCTCGACCGGAATGGGCCTGCCGTCCCTGTGTCGATAGACGATCTGGGCGGTTTCCGACTGCTGCTTGGCTCGCTCGATGCGCTCGTACTCGTTCAGCAACTGTGCGAGGGGCACGTCGAGCCGCACCTTTATCGCAGGCTGACCGAGCAGCTCGTCGCGCGCATAGCCGAGCGTGCGGCAGACCGCGTCGTTGAAGTCGAGGACGCGCGCCGTGCCCGGCTCGACGAGGAACACCATGTCGGCGGCGGCGTCGAGGCCGGCGCGGAAGCGGCGCAGCTTTGCTTCGGCCTCCTTGCGTTCGCTGATGTCCTCCATGATCGATATCTCGTGCTGCGGCTCGCCCTTGGCGTTGCGCACAAGCGCAACCGTGAGGTTGACCCATACCGTCGTGCCGTCGCGCTTCATGTAGCGCTTCTCGAAGCTCGTGCTCTCGACGTCGCCGCGGCGCAGACGGCCGCGCTCGGCATCGGTGACATCGCGATCGTCGCGATGGGAGATGTCCTTTACGGAGCGGCCGATGAGCTCGTCGGGCCCGTAGCCGAGGATCGTGCACAGCCGGCGGTTGACGCGCATGAAGCGGCCGTCGAGGGAGACATGCGCGATCCCCGAGGCGGCCAGCTCGAAGGTCTGGCGGAACTCGGCCTCGCTCTGCGCGAGGGCAAATTCGCTTTGCTTGCGCTGCAGGAACTGCCCGAGCTGATCGCCGATCGTGCGCAGTGAGCGCAATAAAAGCTCATCGGGCTCCTTCGACTCCGGGCTCGCGAAGCTGAGCATTCCGATGGTGCGGCCGCGATCCTTCACCGGGATGACGAGGGCGCCGCCGCGCAGGTTTGGCTTGCGCGCGGCGAGATGCCCGGAGCCCGAGGCACGAGCGTCTTTGCTGACGTCTGCGACCCACACGGGTTCGCCGGTTTCCCAGGCGTCGCCGGAGAGGCCCTGGCCCGGCCGGTACACCATGGCCTTCGATTTCGCGGCATAGGCCTTCGCGAGCGGAGCCTCCGTCGACCACGCCGCAGCGAAGCGCAGAAGGCGCGCTTCCTCATCGACCACGAAATAGCGACCCACCGGCCAGCCTTGGAGCTCGCAGATCGCGCGCAGTACCGCCTGCACCCCGGCAGCGTTCGTCTCCGCTTCGGCCAGGGCGCGCGTGGTCGAGTGCTCGAGCGCGGTCAGCGCCTGCTCGCGCTTGCGTGCCGTGATGTCCTTGCCGAGACCGCGATATCCGGCGAAGCGGCCGTGCGAGGTGAAGAAGGGTTCTCCGCTCGTGCTCGTCCACATCAGCTTGCCGTCGTCGCCGACGCGGCCGAGCTCGAGATCGCGGAACGGCAGACGCGCTTGCAGGAGCGCGCGATGCGCGTGCCAGTCGGCGGCGCTCATGTTGACGTACTTATGGTCCCAGCGGCGCTTGCCGAGCGACATGCGTAACAGGGCTTCCACCATTTCGGTCCGCGTGCCGGAGAAATGCGTGAAGCGGTACTCCGCGTCCTGTTCCCAGTAGATGTCTGACGTCAAGGCGACAAGGCTGCCGAAGCGCTCCGCGCTTCGTGGGCCCCTACCGCCAGCCGGTCTGCCTCCCATTTGCTCTCCCTCTGGCGCGACTTTACCTCGCCTGCGGAAAGTCAAGATTAGGTCCCGACGGACGGGCCCTTAAAGGTGGTCAATAGGTGCGCGCGCTATAGTGTGTCCATGAGCCTTTCGCTCGAGCGCGATGCATTGCGCGCGATCCAGAATATCGTGCGCCGCGAAAAAGGCACGCCGCTCGAGCGCGAGAGCGTCAAGGAACTGGAGCGACTGCTTGCCACCGTGGCGGGTGGCGGAGCCGCGCCGGCGGGCGAGCGTAATTACTCGCAGCATGACGCCACGATCGTCTTCGCCGACCTTCGCGGATTCTCGGCGATCGCGAGCACCTATCCGGCCGAGGTGGTGCTGCGCATCCTCGACCGTTGTCTCGGCGTCATGGCGGACATCATCGTGCGTCACTTCGGCACCGTGGACAAGTTCATGGGAGATGCCATCATGGCCGTTTTCCACGGTCATGCCGGAGAGCCGCGCGACCACGCCCGGCGCGCGCTGCTGTGCGCCGTCGAAATGCAGCTCGCAATGTACGAGCTGCGCCGCCAGCACCGGGACGAGGGGATGCCAGAGCTCTACATGGGAGTCGGCATCAACAGTGGAAGCGTCATGGCCGGGCTCGTCGGCTCCGATGCCTATCGGGCGTATACCGTGATCGGCGAAGAGGTGAACCTCGCTTCGCGCATCGAAGCATTGAGCCTGCGCGGACAGGTGCTGATGAGCGAAGCGAGTTACGCCCACGTCGCGGATTTCGTGCAGGCCGGCGAGGCGATGGAGGTATACGTCAAGGGCCGTGCAGAGCGCATGCGCGTGCGAGAAGTGCTCGGCGTTCCCTCCCTCGGGAAGGCGGTGCCGCGCCAGGACGCGCGCAAGAGTCCGCGCGTGCCGGTGGCTTTCGAACTGGAGTACTGGGCGCTCGAGGGCAAGATCGTCGCGCCAGATGCCGCGCGCGGCGTCGTGCGCGATCTCGGCTACCAGGGCATGCTGATCGACATATCCGCCGCGCTTCCGCTCTACAGTGAGCTGAAGCTCGCCTTCGAGCTGCCCGGGGTCGGCGTGCGCGTGCGCGACGTCTATGCGCGCGTGGTCTCGGTGCGTCCGAGGGAGAGCCGCTGGCTCGCGGGGCTGGAATTTACGTCGCTCGCCGGCGGCGTAGAAGAGGAGATCCGCCTATGCGTACAAATGCTCCTTCAGGGCGACTACGCCGGCGCGGCGTCGCGCTAGCGCCACAACGGTTCGACCGATTTGCATGGATTGACTCGCTTGCTCGCGGGCTTCGGAGCAGCGAAAAGACGTGCGGAATGTGCGTAAACACACAAGATTGGCGCGTCAAGAACGCCGCGCTAATCGAAACACTACACGGGTGTAGGGAAGCTACCGACACGCATAGCCTAGCGCCTCCCCGCTGCGCCGGCTTCCTGCTGTTTTCCTTATAGACACGGAAGGACGGTGTCGGTAATTTGCTCTCCGGGGAGGACAAGCAGCAAAAAAATAAAGGAGGGGTGTCGCATGCGAGGCGGCGTAGACGGTCAGCATGCGTTGTCGCTGGCGGTGGTTCCGGCAACGGCTCCGGAGCGGCGGCTGGCTTTCGCGGTAATTGCAGTTTCGGCAATCGCCTTCGGCATCGCGGCGCCGTTCGCCACGCGGCCGCTCGCGCCCTTCGCGGCGTTCATTCCCGTCTATCAGACGGCGCTGATCGTCAACGATCTCGTCACGGCGCTGCTGCTGTTCGGTCAGTTCAGCTTTCTGCGCCTGCGCAGCCTCCTCATCCTCGCCTGCGGATATCTCTTCACCGGTGCGCTTGCCGTAGCGCATTTGCTTTCATTCCCCGGATTATTTTCACCGACCGGATTGCTCGGGGCAGGACCGCAATCGACCGCGTGGCTATACATGTTCTGGCATGCCGGCTTCCCCGTCTGCGTTATCGCCTACGCAGTGCTCAAGCGGACAGAACGCCCGGTATCGTCCGCGGGAAGCGCAAGCGCCGTCGGCTTGATCACCGTTTTCGTGGCGGTGCTCGCTTGCACACTACTCGCGACCGCTGGGCACGCAGTGCTTCCGGCGATCATGACCGGCAATTCCTACACGCCGGCGATGATCTTCGTCGTGTCGGCCGTTTGGGCTTGCAGCTTGATCGCGCTCCTTGTCCTCTCGTGGCGCAAGCGGCACGCGGTGCTCGACCTGTGGCTGATGGTGGTGATGTGCGCCTGGCTGTTCGACATCGCGCTTGCCGCGGTGCTCAATGCCGGACGCTTCGACCTCGGCTTCTACGCCGGGCGCATCTACGGGCTGCTCGCAGCGACATTCGTGCTGCTCGTGCTGCTGGTCGAGAACGCACGTCTCTATGCACGCGCGGTGCAAGCCAGCGATCGCGACCTCACCGAAGCGAACCGATCGCTCGCACAGCACGCCGAGCGGCTGCGAATCCTGGACGAGCTCGAGCGCGCGGTCGCCGCAGAGCAGGCGCCCGAGGCGATCGCCGCCGCCGTCGTCGAGCCGTTGCGCGATCTGCTCGGCATGCCGCGCGTCATCGTCAACGAGTTCGATCTGGAGGGGGGCGTAGTCGAATGGATCGCCGCCGCAGGCCGCCGCAGGACTCATGTCGGTCCCGGCGTGCGCTATTCCATGCGCTTGATGGGCGACGTCGAAGCCTTGCGTCGCGGCGAGCCGCAGCGCATCGATGCGACCGCGCTGCCGGAAGGTCCGGACAAGGCCGCGCTCCTTGCCTCCGACGTGCGCGTGTACATGGTCGTGCCGATGCGCGCCAGCGGCGAGCTTTTCGGCGCATTGAGCTTCGGCGGTCCGAGGGACGACTTCAAGCCCGAGCAGGTGAAGATCGCCGAGGAAGTGGCCACGCAGCTCGCCATCGCCATGTCGCAGGCGCGGCTGCTTTCCCGCGTGCGCAACCACGCCTTGGAGCTCGAGCAGACGGTGCAGCGGCGCACCGAAGCGCTCGCGGCCGCGAACAAGGAGCTCGAGAGCTTCTCCTATTCGGTGTCGCATGATTTGCGCGCGCCGCTGCGCGCCGTCGACGGCTACGCCCGCATGCTGGAGGAGGACTACGGCGCGCGACTCGACGACGAGGGGCGGCGGCTGCTCGCCGTGGTGCGGCAAAGCAGCCAGCGCATGGGCCGTCTGATCGACGATCTGCTCGCGTTCTCGCGCCTCGGAAGGCTTGAGCCGACGAAGCACCCGGTCGACATGACGGGACTCGCCCGCGAGGTGGTCGCCGAGCTCGGCAACGGCACCGCTGCGAGCATTGAGCTCGCCACTCTGCCGCCGGCCGAAGCCGACCGCTCGCTCATGCGCCAGGTGTGGGCGAACCTCGTCGGCAATGCGCTCAAGTACAGCGGCAAGCGCACCGGCGCGCGTATCGAGATCGGCGGCCGCAAGGAGAACGGCGAAGCCCTCTACTGGGTCCGTGACAACGGCGCCGGCTTTGACATGCGCTACGCCGCCAAGCTGTTCGGCGTCTTCCAGCGTCTGCACAGCAACGATGAGTTCGACGGTACCGGGGTCGGCCTCGCCATCGTGCAGCGGGTCGTCGCGCGCCACGGCGGCCGCGTCTGGGCCGAGGGCAGGCCGGGCGAGGGCGCGTGCTTCCACTTTTCGCTGCCGAGCCCGGCATGACGGACGATCTCGGCCAGGTGGAGATCCTGCTCGTCGAGGACAGCGCGGCGGACGCCGAAATGACGATGCGCGCCCTGCGGCGGAACAATCTTGCGAACAAGATTCACTGGGTGAAGGACGGCGAGGAAGCGCTCGAGTACATGTTCCGCACGGGTGCTTATGCGCAACGCGAGCCGGGGTCTTTGCCGCGGCTCATCCTGCTCGACATCAAGATGCCCAAGGTAGACGGCATCGAAGTCCTGCGCCGCTTGAAGGCCGACGCGGCGACGAAGGCCGTGCCGGTAGTGATCATGACGTCCTCCGACGAGGAGAAGGACGTCCTCGCGAGCTACCGTCTCGGCGTCAATTCCTACATCGTGAAACCGGTGCAGTTCGAGGCTTTTCTCAAGACCGTCGCCGAGATCGGCCTTTATTGGGTGCTGACGAACCGACTGCCGCACGCCGGAGCGCAGGGATGAGCGCGCCCACCATCCGCGTCCTGCTCGTCGAGGACCAGCCGCCGGAGGCCGAACTGGAGATCCGCGAGCTCAAGCGCGCCGGGCTCTCCATCGTCCACTGCCTGGTCGACACGGAGGATCGCTTCCGCCAGGAGCTGCATCGCTTCTCGCCCGACGTGATCCTCTCCGACTTTTCCATGCCGCACTTCGACGGCATGGCGGCGCTCGGCATCGCGCGCGAAAAGGTGCCGCACGTGCCTTTCATCTTCGTGTCGGGAACTATCGGAGAGGAGTACGCGATCCGGGCGCTGAAGAACGGGGCCACGGATTACGTGCTGAAAACCAACATCATGCGGCTGCCGGCGGCCGTGGAGCGGGCGATTGTCGAAGCGACCGAACGACGCGAGCAGCGCCGCACGCAGGTCGAGCTCGACCAGGCGCGCGAGCGCCTCACCGGCATCCTGAACACGCTCCAGGACATGCTCTGGTCCGCCGACGCGCGTGCCGAGCGCATTCTCTTCGCCAGCCCGGCCGCGGAGAATGTCTTCGGCCGGCGCGCCGCCGACTTCCTCGCGGACCCGTCGCTCTGGATGAGCGTCGCGCACCCCGACGACCATGCGCGCCTGGAAGCCGCCTGGAAGCGCTTGCGCGAGGGCGAGCCGCTCGACATCGAATATCGCACGCTTTGGCCGGACGGCTCCGTGCACTGGGTCAATCAACGGGCGCGCGCCATCAGGTCGGCCGATGGCGCGGTGGAGCGCATCGACGGCATCGCACGCGACGTGACCGATCAGGCGGAGCAGCGCGCGCGCATTCGCCACCTCGCGCTCTATGACCAGCTCACCGGCATCCCGAACCGTACCCTTTTCCACGACCGGCTGAAGCAGGAGTTGCGCGATCCGGCGCTGTCGAAACCCGGTCTTGCGCTCGCGCTGATCGATCTCGAGCGCTTCAAGTCCGTCAATGATGTGTTCGGCATGCAAGTCGGCAACGAGGTGCTCAAGGCCGTCGCTGCGCGGCTTGCTCATGCGGCTCGCGATGCAGACCGGGTGGCTCGTCTCGCGAACGACCACTTCGCCATCCGGTTGCACGCGGTTTCCGATGCGGAGGAAGTCGCTCGGGCGGTAGACGCGACGCGCCAGAGCCTCTTCGGCGAGCCCATCGAGGTCCTGGGTCAGCAATTGCGGCTCGCGGCGCATACCGGGGTGGCCGTGTTCCCGCGCGATGGCGCCGATTCCAGCACACTGTTTCAAAATGCAGAGGCCGCGCTTAAGCGGGCAAAGGAGAGTGGCGAGCGCACTGTCTTCTATACGCCCGAGATCAACGCCTGGGTCGCCGAGCGCGTCGAGCTGGAAAACCGCTTGCGCAGGGCCGTGGAGAAGGGCGAACTTTACTTCCACTACCAGCCGAAAGTCGAGCTCGCGACCGGGAAGCTCGTTGGCCTGGAAGCGCTCATGCGCTGGAACGGCCCGGACGGCAAGCCCGTGTCGCCGGCGAAGTTCGTGCCGATCCTGGAACAGACCGGCCTTATCGTCGAGGCCGGGCGTCAGGCGCTCGTCGGGGCGAGCGATATTTATCGACGCTGGGAGGCGCGCGGCCTGCAACCGCCGCGCATTGCGGTCAACGTCTCTGCCGTGCAGTTCAGGCGGCCCGGCTTCGTGGCGGACGTTCGCGCGGCGCTCGTCGACCCCGATCGCGAAGGCGGCGGCGTCGACATCGAGATCACCGAGAGCTTGCTGATGTCGGATGTCGAGGAGACGATCCGCAAGCTCAACGAGCTGCGTGAGCTGGGACTGCACGTAGCCCTCGACGATTTCGGCACCGGCTATTCGTCACTCGCCTATCTCAGCCGGCTGCCGCTCGACACGCTGAAGATCGACCGCGCCTTCGTGCGCGGCATGACGCAGAACAGCGCCGACATGAGCATCATCACGAGCATCGTCTCGCTCGCGCGCGCTTTGCGCCTCGGCCTGGTTGCCGAAGGCGTGGAGACGGAGGCCCAGGCCGAGCGCCTGCTCGCCCTGGGCTGCGAGCAGGCCCAAGGCTATCTCTTCAGTCCGCCGGTTCCGGCCGAGCGCATCGAGGCGATGCTCGTGCCGCAGTAGGGCCGATCAGCGCAACTGGGTGAGGATGCTCTGCAGGAGCGCCATGTCGACGGGCTTCTGCACGTGCGCGTCGAAACCCGCCTCGCGGCTGCGGCGGTGATGCTCGGGCTCGCCGTAGCCGCTGACCGCGACGATGCGGACGCCGTCGTAGCCGAGCTCTTGCCGGATGAGCGGCGCGAGCTGCCACCCGTCCGGTCCGGGCATGCCAATGTCGAGGAAGATGAGCGCCGGGCGGATGCGCTTGGCGACATCAAGGACCATCTGCGAACTGGTGACGTAGTGCACGGCGTGGCCAAGCTGTGTCAGCAAGTGCGCGAACGTCTGCGCGGTGTCGACGTCGTCGTCGACCACCAGCACCTTCGCCGCGCCTGGTTTCCCCTCGCTCATTTCCCCCTCCCTGCGGCGACCCCCGTCGCCGATCCGCTTCCGAAAGTCTAAAGGGACGGGCGCGGTCGCGGAACCCCGTAAAAAGTACAAGGTGCTAGCGGCGCCTTTCGTGCCGCAGGCTGTAGTAGGTGCCGGCGAAGATGACGGCGGCGCCGATAATCACCATCGGATCAAAGGGCTCCGCATAGAAGAGGGCGCCAACCACCGCGATGAGCGGCAGGCGGATGAAGTCGATCGGCACGACCACCGTGGCATCGGCGAGGTGCATCGCGCGCGTCAGGCAGTAGTGCGCCGCGAAGGAGCCGGCGCCGATGACGATGACCCAAGGCGCGTCCGCGAGCTGCGGAGCGACCCACGCCGGCCATGCCGCGACGAGCGTCAGGGGCAACTGCACGGCGGACATCCAGAAGGCGACGGCGAGCGCGGACTCGGTCGCGGAAAGGCGCTTGGTGAAGATCATGTTGCCCGCGTAGAGGAGCGCGCCGAGCAGCATGACCAGCACCGCAGGATGGAAGGCGCCGAGTCCCGGACGCAGGATGATGGCGATGCCGATCAGGCCGAGCGCGAGCTGCACGAGGCGCGCGCGCGTCAGGTGCTCGCCGAGGAAAGCGGCGGCGAGAAGCGCGGTCCACACCGGCATGGTGAACTCGATCGCGAACACCGTGGCAAGGGCGAGCGCGCCGATCGCGTACATCCAGCAGAACTGCCCGGCGAGATGCACGAGCGCGCGCGTCGCATGCAGCGGCAGACGGCGCGTCCTGACCTCGGCGCGGCCGTGGCCCGCAACCAGCGCGCCGGCGATGGCAAACGTCATCGCCGTGCGCAGTGCCAGAATCTCGAGGATGCCCATGTGGCGCTGCAGCTCGCGCACCGAGATGGCCATCGCGGCGAACGAGAGCACGGCGCCGAGCATCCACAGAACGCCACGCAACGGGTGCGAAGCGCC
>Ga0075426_10000347_pt1 | contig 31650 bp, 27 predicted proteins | sample SoiMethybrSBSTD5_FD_75304 | JGI IMG/M metagenome (GOLD analysis project Ga0075426, IMG submission 75304) | Bulk soil microbial communities from a Populus tree surrounding site in Tennessee, USA - Soil MetaG P. TD hybrid SBSTD5 | ecosystem: Environmental > Terrestrial > Soil > Tree plantation... | reverse complement strand
TTGAAATACTCTTCGGGCATAGGCGATACAACCTAGTCCATCTGTTTGATTGAACTGAGGGGGAGGCCAACCAGTTCCACTTACTACTTTCGTTCTTTGGGGCGATTTGTTCGCGAGCGATTATACTCGATACAGCTCCCCGTGTGAAACCAAAATTTGTTGTTATTTTGTTACTGAGGAGGCCGCTTCTTTTCGGACTCGGTCACCGCATTTACGGGCGCCGCATACCCATCGTTGCTCCGTTTTGATACGCCAAGCTTCTTAAGGAGCGGCGCTGAAAGCGAGCCGGTCGGCGGAAACCCGTTCGCCGCCTGGTATCGCTTAACCGCCTGTGTTGTTGCATCGTCGTATTGTCCGGAGGCGGGCGCTTGCAAGTAGCCGGCTTTTATCAACGCATTCTGTATCTCGGTCACTCGCTCGGAAGGGACACCGCCCGAAGCGGCACGAGAGACGCTCGCCTCCGGAGCCCGGTAAGAAGCTTCGTATCGGCGATTTCGTGAATATCGCGACTCTGCAACGTAGCGGCCACGTCTACCTCGGCGTCCACGCGTTGCTTGCACACGACGTTCGCGACGCGAGAGTTCATGCCTGCCTCGACCGCGATGCGATTCGCGGCTGACTCCGTGAGAAGCCGCGCGAGTCGAACGTGAATGCGAGCGTTTCGCCAGCGCGGTGTCTGCTGTCGCAAGGGTCATTAGAAGTGCGACGATCAGAATAAGAATTGAGCTTCTTCGCATGAAAACTGTCCTCTTCAAAGACTGTGAAGGATCCTGACTCGAGTCGGGGCAGACTCAATGCGAAATTATATCATCGTGTTCTGAGACATCAAGGACACTACCTGGAGTCGGCGCGTATTCCTCCCAAATCGATCGCCCATTCCATTCGCTTTACAGCCCTAACCACGCCGGTGTACTCTCCGCTTCCTCGATAACACAGTCCCAATCACCAGCTCGGTTGAGAGAGGTTTCATATAGTGGCGTCAACACCGACTAACCAACGAGTCGTTCTCATAACCGGTGCTTCTTCAGGGATCGGCAAAGCGTGCGCCGAGCATCTGGCCGCTCGCGGCTTTCGTGTTTTCGGCGCACAGCGTCATTCGATCAATGACGAGAGCGGTGCGGTAGAGAATCTAACGATGGACGTGGACGATGAAGAGTCGGTTAATCGTGCGATTCAAATTGTGCTCGAGAAAACCGGAAGGCTCGATGCTGTCGTCAACAATGCCGGGTTTGCTTTGATGGGATCTATCGAGGATACCTCGATAGAGGAGGCGAAGGCCCAGATGGAGACGAACTTCTTCGGCGTGCTTCGAGTGTGCCGAGCAGTGTTGCCGATTATGCGCGAGAACGGAACCGGTCATATCATCAACATAAGCTCGCTGGCCGGCGTGTTGGGATTGCCCTTCAGCGGATTGTACAGCGCAAGCAAGTTCGCGCTCGAAGGAATGACTGAGAGTCTTCGACTCGAAGCTCGCCGGTTCGGCATTCGCGTTCTGCTGATCGAGCCTGGCGACTTCCGCACTCAATTGCCGATGAAGCGACGCATCGCAACCGCCTCCGAAACTAACGACGCCTACCGTGATGCGTTCACTCGAATGAAAGCAGCGCAAGACAAGGACGAAGCGAAGGCCCCGACGCCCGAACCTGTCGCGCTGTTGGTCGAACGAATTCTGAAAACCGATAATCCCGCCGCTCGCTATAGCATCGGGATGCTCGGACAGCGGATGGTCGTCCCGCTGAAACGACTTCTTCCGCAGCGAGTATTTGAATGGGTGCTGAGCAAAGCTCTTGACCTCTAATTCTACTTTAGTTTGCGCTGTCCACAAACGATACGGGCGTTCGATTTTCTTTTACGCGCGAACGGCACTGTGTACGATTAACGGCCTCTCAAATCAAAATCGTACTGATGCCAGCACTCTTTCGTAGCGTGTCAAACTCACGCAAGTATTGAACAAACTCTCAAATCTGGTTCGGCGCAAGTATTCTCCAAGCTTTGACGAAATCGTCGAACCAACAGTGTTCAAGCGTCGGTGTTTTGTTGTTCTCTTCGATGACCTCGTACAACGAAGGAATCGGTTGGAACTTGGCACTGCGCTTGCCATCCTCTGCGTCGGAATTGAGATGATGAAGAGTTCGGTGGATCGCTGAGTTAAAACGATAAGAATTGTTGGACCGCGCGCGCAGGAACGGGAGGATGAAAATGGTAGCTCAATTCAGTCAGTTCGCGGCAACGATGTTCAACCATCTGGCGGTTCCCGGCAATGTGAAATCGAGCCCGGAACTCAGTATCCTGGATCACACGATAAAATCAGAAGCCGCACAGGATTTCGAGCAAGAGCTTTCAGCGCGCGTGGTTGGACAAGAGAGCGCCTTGCAGGCGCTCGCGCACCTCTTTCAGGTGTACCAGGCAGGTTTAAACACTCCGGGCCGCCCGATTGGGACGCTGCTGTTTCTCGGTCCGACCGGCACCGGCAAGACACGCTCGGTTGAGGCCGCAGCGGAGGTGTTGTTTGGAAATCAAAACGCCTTTGTTCGAATTGACTGCGCCGAGTATCAACACCCGCACGAAATATCGAAGCTGATAGGAGCGCCTCCCGGCTACCTCGGCCATCGGGAGACCCCGCCTCTTCTGTCGCAGGAGACGCTGGACAGTTATCAGACCGAGCGCTCGAGATTGACGCTGGTTCTCTTCGATGAAATCGAAAAGGCTTCCGACGCACTGTGGCAGTTGCTTCTCGGCGTCCTCGACAAGGCGACGTTGACGTTGGGCGACAACCGCAAAGTGGATTTCTCTCGCACGTTGGTGGTGATGACATCGAACCTTGGTGCGAGAGAAATGGAAAAACTGGTGGATGAGCCTTTCGGTTTTGCTTGCGCGAGCCAGCGCCCGGCTGAAGCGCTGGAAGGTCACTGCTACCGGGTTGGAGTCGAAGCCGCGAGAAGAAAATTCTCTCCAGAGTTTATGAACCGGCTCGACAAGGTAGTGGTATTTAAGCGGCTAACCGATGAGTCGATGAGTCAGATTCTCGAGCTTGAGTTGCAGGCAGTGCAAAGAAGGATTCTCAAGCTCAACCAATGCCGCTTCATCATGCGCTACACCGACCAGGCCCGGCAGTTTCTGCTGACGAAAGGCACCAGCGCTCGATATGGAGCGCGCGAGTTGAAGCGCACTATTGAACGATTCGTCGTGCTGCCGCTTTCCAACTTGGTTGCTACGAGACAAGTGAGAGACGGCGACATACTACTCACAGACCTGGCCAACGACGAGGCGGAATTGATTTTCATGAAGCGACAGGCGCCGGAGTTAGCCGCCGACCCATACGGTTTGCGCTTTGACAACCTCGGTCGATTAGGCGCAACCTCGAGCGCTGCCGGTTGAGACTGTGCTCCAGGAACAGCGACGGGCGGCCTTCCTTTGGCCGCCTTCTATTCAGTTACTCGTGATTACATTCGCCATTCGGCCTGAAACTGTTTTTGTTCGCCTGGCAGGACAACAACAGGATCGCCGAACGAGTTATTGAAGCGCTCGAGGATCGAACCGTCTTCGCTCATCAGCTCGACCTCGTACTCAGATATTTCTGTCTCGCATGCGGAGTGATTGGTAAATCCGCAGAAAATCCAGAGCCGCTGTCGCCGCCGAAACTCGAACACGCCGCACGAGTCCCATTCTCTGGTCCAAACGACCTGTCCATCCTGATCCATCAAGACGAGATTGTAGCGAGCTATTCGCAGCGCGCTTTTCTTCGATTGCGACCTGGGCCTCGTCGCCGGCGTAGGCGATAATGTGTCAGCGCGCGACGCGCGAAGATATCTTAAGACTGAGCTCAAACCGTGAAGCCAGCTTCGGGGAGACATCAACTGAGCGACCCGCATTACTAAGCACCTTGACCTTTGCGCAACTGCGGCGTCTCTTCTAGCCGAAGCTCCTGGGCAGGTCGAACCGCATCTTTTGTCATCGCTATTGCCCCGCTCAGCAGGGCGCCCTCCTCAACAAGCAATACCGGAGAAGTAATATCGCCCTCAACTCGCGCGGTTTTATAGATCTCGACTCTCGCCTTGCCATTTACGTTCCCGTGCACGATTCCGCGAATGATGCATATGCCGACGTTGATGTCGGCGTGAACATCGCCGGCTTGTTCGATTACAAGCGAGCCGCTTTCAGAGGTCACTTTGCCCGTCACCTTGCCGCTCACCTGAAGAGCATCGGCGAAAAAAATGTCGCCCGAAACCTCGACTCCACGGCTTATCTTGCCCTGACCGGAGTCTTCATCGTCATTCTTGAATCCTTTCATCTGAACCTCCTGTTTTAATGGCAAAAATTATCTCTTGTGCGCTCGCGGTAGGACGAGCGTCGGTTCAATCCTGTGATCCCGATTTGATCTGTCCGATTTCAAACGAGGTGAGGAGTCAGGGCCGATAATTTTTAGTTGCTTTGGCGTTTGCCTTGGAATCCTTCGCGACCGGCGAGATCATAACACAAATCGGGCTGAGGTAAATAGCATTGAATTGGCGTCAGTGATCGTTGCGAGGATGCTTGCGCCGGAGTTTTCGAGCGGGTTAATATACTTCTGCCACAGCCCATTAAGGAGCATCAGATGCGGTTCAAAAGCAAGATAGCCATCGTCGTCTTTTCCACGGTCATTGCCTTCTACGCGATAGTCGGCAGCTTCATGTCGAAATCGGGTCAGGTGGTCGCCCGCGGCAGCCAGTACGGTCAGCTTCAAATATTCGACGAAGTGCTCAGCCATATTATTCGCGATTACGTGGATCAACCTGATCTCGAAAAAGTGCGAATCGGGAGCCTTCGCGGACTCGCCGAAGGGCTCGACCCGTACAGCGCTTATCTGACTCCTGAACAGGTGAAGCAGTACGACCCGAAGGCTAGCCGCGCTGAAACTGGACTCATACTCTCGAAGGTTGGCGGCTACGCTTACACGGTCGCAGTTCTGAAGAATTCACCCGCCGATCAAGCAGGAATCCGCTCGGGGGACTTCATTGAATATGTCGGCAAAGTTCCGTCGCGCGATTTGAGCCTCTACGACATCGAGCAATTGCTCAGCGGGCAGGCAGGCACGTCAGTCGATATTCGAATACTTCATCAAGGGCAGTCTCGAAAAGTTTCGCTTGGTCGAGCAAAGATCGTTCAACCGGCGATCGAATCCCGCATCGAAGAGCCGGGCGTCGGCTACATCAAGATCACTACGCTTGTCGATGGTAAAGCTGCCGAAGTTAAAACAGCTCTGAGCGATTTGATTTCGAAAGGCGCGCAGAAAATCGTCCTCGATTTGCGAGGAACAGCGAACGGAAAGATTCAAGAAGGCGTCGCAGTTGCGAATCTCTTTGTTGGAAGCGGAACGCTCGCACGGGTTTTGGGCAAGGGCGAAAAGGAGACTCAAACATTCGCCGCCGAACCAGGCAAAGTAATCTTCAATGGTCCGCTTACAGTTGTGATCGATCGCAGCACAGCCGGACCCGGGGAGGTCATCGCTGCCGCAGTGCGAGATCAGAAGCGCGGTGAACTGGTCGGCGAAAGAAGTTTCGGAACCGGCTCCGAGCAGCAGCTATTTCCGCTTTCGGACGAAGGCGCGCTGTTGATCACGGTAGCGAAGTATGCGCCTGCTGCCGGGAAATCTTTTATGGATGAACCGGTGACCCCGACGGTCAAAGTAGATCGTCCGGTCGAAGCCGAAGTGATCCTGCCGGAAGGCGATGACGATTCCGACAGCGAAGACAAACCCGATCAGCCGCAGGTAACTCCGCCCAAGCCGACGCCGCCGGTGGAAGATGTTCAGTTGAAGAAAGCTTTCGAGATCATCAAGCAGACTCCGGTGAAGCCTCAGGCTGCACAGAAGCGCGCTGCGTTGAAATTAGTACCACAAGGTATTACTCGCGAGTTTAGGATCGACACGTAGTCCAATTCAGTCTCGGTTCTTAGCATTGGCGAAGCGCTCGCGTTCCAACAACGAGCGCTTTCGTTCAACTCCCCACCGGTACCCACCCAGAGACTTGTCTTCGCGAATCACGCGATGACATGGAATCACCAGAGCGACGGGATTCGTCGCGATCGCGCGAGCGACCGCTCGAGTGGCCGTTGGGCGTCCGATCGCGCGAGCCACATCACCGTAAGAGCGAGTGCTTCCGTACGGAATCTTGCGAAGCTCGTCCCAGACGCGCCGCTGAAATGCAGTTGCTTGCACATCGAGCGGCAGATCGATATGAGGCCGCCCGCCCTTCAGATGGTCGAGAATCTGCTCGACCCATTTACGCAAGATCTCGTCGTCGCGATGAATCTCGGCGAATCGATACTCGCCGGCCAAATCCGCTTCAAGCTCATGATCTGAATCTCCCAATCGAACCGCGCAGACTCCTTTCTTAGTCGCTGACACGAGCAATCGACCGAGCGGACACTGGACAAGCGTGTAGATGATTCGTAGTCCTTTCGCGCCCCGCCGATATTCGGCCGGAGTCATTCCAAGTTCGGCAGGCGCTCGCTCGTATAATCTGCTGCTCGACCCGTAGCCCGCATCGTACATTGCGCGGGTCACTGATGCGCCGGGCTTTTTGACATCTCGCTTGAAGCTCGAAACTCGAAAAGCCTGCGCGTATTGTTTTGGTGTAATGCCTACTACAGCCTTGAATACACGTTGCAAATGATAAGCGCTGGCGCCGGCGTGAGTGCCGAGTTCTTCGAGGGTCGGTAACTCGCCGCCTCGTTCTTCGATGAAGCGACACACGCTACGCACCATCTCGACCTGCGGATTCACGCTTGTTGCGTTTCGAGGCCGGCAGCGGCGGCACGAGCGAAACCCGGCGCGCTCCGCGGCTTCGGGAACGCGAAAGAAGATTACTTGTTCACGACGCGGGCGTCTCGCGGGGCACGACGGACGGCAATAAATTCCGGTCGAGCGTACGCCGAAAAAGACGCTCCCATCAAAGCGCGAGTCTCTGTTGAGCACCGCCTGCCAGAGTACATCGTCACTGTTAGGCAATCGTGGTTGATCGTTAAGTCCTCGACTGGAAGTCATTGCTATGGTCATGTTCCCTCACCTCCGCGAACATAGTAAAGCCAAGCCACATTCGGTTCTATCCGCATGTTGCTGTTAAACTCGCAAATAACATTTGTCTGCTTACGTCGTTCATGTAGAGTTGTCCCTGGGTGACGCCTCTACACCTTGGTCATCGATAAGCGATGCGGAGGGAGATAACGAGAGTCATAAGATTATCAACTATGGCGGTCACCGTTTTGGCCGCGGGCTCATCAGCGCAATGGTTGCCGCAGCACAGTGGAACGACGGCGCGGTTGCGTGGAGTGAGCGCAGCAAGCGGCAATGTTGCCTGGGCCAGCGGAAGCGGAGGCACTCATGAAGAAGTCAGGGAGTATTTTGGTTGGGTCGTCACATCGAAGTTCTCGCTGCGCCATACGTAGTGAGTATCGTTTCTGAATTTTTGCTGAATGAGAAACTTTAGGAATACATTCGTTGAATATAAGAGGAGTGATGGCATTCTCTTGCGCCTGTAGAGCTAGCCGTAGACAACTAAACTAAGAAGGAGCCGGAGCGTGATAGAAACATCGACGACTCCGGACCGACCCGGATTATACTTCAACCCCGCAGGTTTTCAACGTGAAAGCTCTATCAAGAAGGTCCGTCGTCCGGCATTGAGACGGATGATGGGAGCTCCTACTGATTGGGGAACTAAGTAAAAAAACCTTGGGCTCTGACGCTGTGATAACGAACTTGTCAGAAGAGCGATAGTAGCCCGACCATTTGATCGTTCTCGAAGGCGACTACCGCTTCGTGATTCTTCCGCAGCAAGTCTTCGATCTGTTGAGTCATACAATTGCCGAGCCGTATCCAGATCACTTTCGGAGGGAAGCCTCGCAGCACACTCATGTCGCTGAAGTCTGAGTCCTTCGTTACTATCGTGTAGTCGTCTTGTCTCGCCCGTTCCCACAAGACAGCGTCCGGCGACTGATCCAAAGCGAGCGAGAAGACGTGTGAGGAGTCCGGGTGCAGATCGGCAAGCCGCCTCACTAGTCGGGGCGACAGGTTATGGTCAAACAGAAGTTTCACTGTGGGCCACCGTAGCCTGTCCCTCACGGGCCGCTGCGAACGCGTAGCAAGCTTGGATGTCTTCGGCTGTCAGATAGGGAAAGTCTTCCAGGATTTGCTTCTCGGTCATCCCCGCCGCCAGGTAGCTGAAGACATCGTAGACCGTGATCCGCATGCCGCGAATGCAGGGCTTCCCGCCACGTTTGCCGGGTTCGATGGTGATGATGTCCTGATATCGCATGGCTACGACTTTACCGCCCAACGGTTCGCCTAGCAAGAACCGAAAGCTAAAAGCAGCTATCAGCCCATCGCGCCGGCCTTAGCGGACCACGAACTTGGTCGGTGCGACTACAGCCCTTGCTTCAGGGTTGTAGTAATCATAAAGGACCGACGACGCACTGTAAGCGACCATGCCGAACCGCGGTCGTAACTTGAACTGAAATCGCGTTCCCCCAGCCTCCGGCCATAAGTAGACTATCAACCGATCAGGCAGGATGTCGTACTGATCGACGCCCCAGTCGGCCTCCTTGACGGCTCGATCAAGGGAGGCGCGATCCACATCGGCGCCCGGCGGCAATCCTATCTCGGCCAAAAGCATGCCGTAGCCATGAAATCCAACGCGTTCCGTCTTGACGGTACAAGTGATCTCATCGCCAATCTTCGCCTCGGTCTTATCGAAGCTCACTTGAAGCCTGATGGCGCTCGCAGACGCCGAATCAAGCTTCGCGTTGGCAGCGGTCTCAGGCCATCGCTCATAATGTGACTCGACAACCTGAGCACTCGCTTGCGGTGAACCTGGTTGGCGCCGAATGTGAATGCGATTGCTTCCGGCTGACAGGAATTTTGAAATGTCAGTGAGGATCGGTTCGCTGAGGCGGCTAGCCGGCGGCATCGGAATCGATACTACGCGCTTATCGTTGATGAAAATCTCGGCCGGTGAATTTGTACCTGCTCTCGTCGGTTCGCGCTTGCCCAAGAGCTTCATCAATGAATCGAGAACGCTCACCGTTGCTTGAGTCGAGTGCCAACAGCCCTCGCGGTCCTTCTGGCGAAGCAGGAAGAGCAAGCCTCTGTTCACAAGGTCGGTCGCCGAGCGAGAGGCCGCGCTGCCGGTTTGTGATAATCGAACTCCGGAGTCGTCCGACGAAGCAAGAGCCTGCACCGACAACGCGGTTGCTTCGATGCGTCCCGCGATTCCCCAGCCGTAGAATGGCGTATTAGTCTCAAGCCTCCAGTAACTGGCATCACCTTCGTCGTGAGCCAGCGCTCGGAGTTTTTCTATCGCTCGAGCGGCGCCGTCCTTTTCGCCTCCGTTCATCGCAGCTAGGGCGTAGCATGCTATGAGATAAGGCTCATCTAATTCTTCTATGCGCTGTCGAAGGAGATTCAGCGCGCGTTTGAGCGCCGCAACGGAGTGTAACGGATCATCGTCGGGCCTCGAGCTCGAGGACAGCACGCGAGCGATGAACGCTGTGCGCGAAGCTGCCGGTAGTCGATCCGCGTCAGTTGGATATCGCGCAGGCCAACTGCCATCAATCCGTTGATGCTTGATCAGCCAATCGCGAGTCTTCTTTATTACGTCTTCGTCGACAGCGGTGACGTCACGCGCGTCGTTCAGGAAGCGCAACGCATAGGCGGTCAACGCGGGATCGCCTTCGCCCCTACCCCAATATGTGAAACCGCCGTCAGCATCGCTGTAGTTGAGCAACCGCTCGTACCCTGCTTCAACGTAGCGGCGAGCTTTTTGGGCGAGCTCTGAGGACTGGTCACCGGTTGACTTGAGGTAGCGTAGCAGTAGGAGGCTTGGGTAAGTCGACGAGATGGTCTGCTCACCGCAGCCATATGGCCGCTTCATTATTCCCTCGATGCTCTCGACTACGTGCGCCATCAGGTTCGGATAGATCTTTAGCTCGGCGCGCGCGCTTCCGGGTATGGCGGCTTCGGGAACAGTGATCGAGATCGAACCTGAATCCGAAAACACTTGAGTCGCTGTTTGTGCCAGTTCCTGCCCCTGAGGGTGAACGGTGACTGGCTTCTCAACAGCGTCACTGGCTTCCGGCCCGGACGCGGTTACTCGTTGTTTGGCGTCATCAACTGAAGCGACCGCTCTAAGTTCGAAGGTTTCACGCGCCGACTCCCCGGCGGCGACTTCGGATCGTTTGCGCGCCGGACCCAGGAGCTTAAACCAAGGCTCGGTCTTGATCTCAAGATCAACCGCCTGAGACTTATCAAGATAATTTCGTAACACGACCGGGAGCGTTATCTCATCGCCCTCGGTCAACACTCGCGGAGGATCGTGCTCGACGAAGAATGGTTGAAACGCGAGGATTTCTTTCTCGGCCGTGCCGATCTCGCCGTCCTCGGTTGAAGCAATCGCCGACATCTTCCACGTGGTGATGTTGTCGGCAAGTTTGAAGTTCAGCCGCGCGAATCCGCCGGTGTCAGTCTCAATCGAGGGTTGCCATACCAGAGTTTCGGGGAAGTACTCGCGCAGATGCGGAGTTGAAGTATGAGCAGGTTGCTTCACAGTGGCGAGGTTTGTTTTGTTCAATCTGAGATTGGAGCTGACGCTGCTTGACTGCGTTTGCAACGCTTCTGCCGCCGCTGTGACGTTGACCGTTTCCGAAACCGTTCCGACATTAAGCGTCACATTCAATTCGGTCATGGTCGATAAATTGACCGGTACGCCGACGATGATGGTCGATTTAAAGCCTGGAGCCTCGATCTGTACCTCGTAGAGTCCGGCAGGGAGATTTCCGAGAAGAAACCGCCCGTCGTCCGCCGCCGATGCTTCGTAGGTCTGGCCCGAGCGTTTGTTGGTCGCTTTGATTTTGGCGCGCGGAATGACCGCGCCGTTGGCATCGCTGACGTTGCCGCTGATCGCGCCTGTCGCTCCCGAGAGAGTTGCCGGCGTGGTTGGAGGTCGCGGGCCAGGGTCGTTCGCGGATTGCTCAGCAACGATTCGTGAGTAAGAGGCTGCTTCGAAGTCGTCTTGCGTTCCGATTTTGCGATCCTCTCCATTACTGCGAAGGTAAATGAAGTTAATGCGCTGTGTGACAGGCGTGATCTCGGTGCGCTGGAGGGTCTCGCCCAGGTATTGTGCGAAACTGATCATCCTTATTCGATCGCTGTAGCGCGAGTCGGACTTGAACGTAACGTAGTATCGATTACCCCACGGATCGCGAAGATTGTCCCAGTCGATCGATGAGCGGCTCAGCGCTTCCTTGAGTTCAGCTTCCTTTTGAGGAAAGCGATCTGTCTCCCGGAAGTAGCTGGCGAGTGCCGCGTTTATCTGTGAGCGCTTGGCGGCAAAGTAATCGATCTTAGAAGTCCAAATAGTGAAATCATCGACGTTGGCGTTGCCGTTCTGCTCAAAGCGCCTGTTCTTTCCACCGCTTTTCACTTCCACAGTGAAATAATTGCCGCTGATGCCAAACTCGAATTTGTAAGGCTTGCCCCAGCGATCTCTCAACGTGTCGATGTCGATCGCGTCGCTCAACAACTCGCGTTTGAGTGACAAGCGATCGCGAATAAAATCGCCGGTGCTGTCGTGATGCCGTTGAAGGGCTCGATCCAGCGCTTCACCAATCACTCTAAAGTACGGCCAGCTCATTTCCGTGACTGTGAAATCGTCTTGTGTGCCTGGTCGCTTGTCGGGACCGGCGCTTATCAATTTGAGAACTTCGCGGTCCCGCGAAACTGAAAACTTTGGGATGTAGGGAACACCCCACGGATCGAGCATTCGAGGAAAATCCAGGCCAAAGTCGGCTAACTCGCGAATCAACATCACGGGATTCGATGGGTACTGCTTCTCACGTGCGTAGCGCAGTTCAAGCGCGGTCTTAACCGGCTTGAGTTGCGCGGTGAGGATATGCTCGAATTCGCTTTGTGGATCGCCGATATTCGAGCCGTCGTGATCGACCCAGGTCCCGCGCCGCAACAACAGTATCTCAGCGACAAGTTGGAGATCAGCCGAAATGGGCTTCGACAGATCAACTTCCTCCAGACTCTTCAGCGCAATGCCGGCTATCTCCTCTTCGTTACTCCAAAGTCGTTGAAACGCCCTGGCGAAATCGTAGCGTCCTCCAAATTCGACGTCAGTGCGAGCGCGTTCCTCGACCGCTCGATCGATGACCGTGACACCCAGCGCGCTTTCGGTAGCCTGACCGTTGCCCGTTTGGACTTGAAACGCGACCGATGCCTGCTCACCCGGCCGATACCGAGACTGGCTCATGTTTACGTCGAGCTTCAAATCATGCCTGCGCGGGAACAGCACGGTGCGAGTCCCCATAGTGAAGTCGCTCTCTTTTGGGTAGCCATATGCTGTGATCGAGACCTCATCGGTGAACTCTTTCCGGTAGGGCAGCGTCAGTATTCCGCGGCCGTTCACCAATGAGATAGTTTGTGAATGAATGACTCTCCAATGCTGCGCGACTTCGATGAAAAGACCCGATGCGCGGCCGTTTGCGGTCACCTGGATTTCAATGGGTTCGCCCGGCTTATACAGCGCCTTGTTGGTTTCAACGCGAATCAAAGCGGAAGAAACGGACCAGACGGTTTCCGAAGTATGTCCCTGCTTTCCCTCATGATCGCGCGCAACAAAGTCGAGACCGGCATCCCAAAAGCGGCGAACAGCGAAGGCCTTCTCCCCCGTGTCAGCGATCACAATACCTGCGGCCCGCGCGACGCCGTAGCGATTCGTTTTTACGGTTCTGATTCGTCGTGAACGGTTTATGTGGATGCCATCAACCTCGGATGAAAGATCCTCGCTGATATCGACGTCGCATTCCGCCGGAGTCCCGTCGGCGTAAGAGGTAGAAACGAAGAGATTGAGCGGCTCGCCGCGAGCCTTGTTGCCGTCATCGATTACGTACACGTGTATCGCGTCTCTGGTCACGCGCAAGTCGAAGCGTCGTTGCTCGGTTCGGTTTGTGTTTAGATCGGTTACATAGGCGGCATATGAGAAATCTTTGAATCGTTCGTAATCGTGCGCGCTTAGTTCATCGTGTTGCTTTGAGAGGTTCACCCTGGCGACGAAGCGACCCGACTGGTCAAGCTCGCCCTCGAATTTCTGACCTTCGGTGGTTTCCCATTTCTGTTCACGATAGTTCCACTCGCGGTCGGTCTCGCTCACTACCCTAACGTGTCCTCGCGTAATCGGCTGGCCGAATAAGTAGTCTCCGCGCACTTCGACCTCCGCATTCTGACCGGGAAGATAAAACCGGCGGTCGGGTTTGACGTTCACGGTGAAGTTTGGGAGTTCGTAGCGGCTGATGCGAACCTTGTAAGAAGGCGTGTACACGTCTTCTTCGTCCGACTCGTCTCGACTGAGCTTGATTTCGTAGTCGCCAAGGCGAATGTTTGCCGGAACCGGCCAGTCATCGCTCGCGATTCCAAAGCGCGACGTCTTGAGTGCCGCGCGATGTACGACGGTGTCTTCAGGATCGAGAATCTTTAGTGTTAAGTCGGTCCCACCAAGCGCGTGTTTGGACGGATCAACCGCGAGTGCGCGAACGTGCAGTGTTTGTCCGGGTTGATATATATTCTTGTCCGTGTTTACGGATACTCGAATGGTGCGATCGATCCTGATCCCGCCTTCCACGTGTGCGGAAAGGCCGTTCCGTATTCCGGTAAGTTTGATCTCACCATCGCTCTTGACCGCCGTAGGTAGATCGAAATTGAATTCGGAATAGCCTTCACGATCGGTCGTACCCGAGCCTTCCAAAGGCGACGGCAGCCCCTCAAACACAAATTTGCATGAGAGACTCACGCCCTCAATCGGGCGAAACGTAACAGGATGTTCGGCGCGAACTCGAATGTGGCATCGCGCTCCAACTGGGGTGATGCCCGGCTTCATTAAGCTAAGCTGAAAAATATCCGGGCATATTTGTGATAAAGAAATAACGCCGCTCGCGGCGCCGGTATCAGAGGATGGAATTGTTATGACTTGATACCGCAGTCGCCGCCACAAGACGTACTTCGACGGCTCCAGTTGGAATTCGGCAGTGATCGTGCTGGAACCAGGCTTGATCACCGATTCGCGTTCGACCTTCGCTACCGTGCGGTTCAACTCGTTGATCAGTTCGAACTCTACTCGCGCCATTACCGGCCGCGCCATTGAACTGTATATCGCAAGCGATGCTTCTGCCCTGTCGGAATGAAAAAGCACGCGGGTAGCCGCTTCATCGACTCGCAAGCCAGCGCTGGCCTCGGACAGTTGCGCGGCAATTAACAACCCGCTTATGAGAAGCAATAGAACGCACCAAATTCTGCGCATCACCGCCTCCTCTGCAATGGGCACGTCAGAACCTGGAGATCCTTTGCTTTGAGAACGACGCTCTTAGAACCGCTTGCGAGGGATTTTCACGACTTGCAGACGTGCTGGCTCCTGGTTCACTTACTAATATCGGCTTATATGTTGTTCGGCACTACGGCGGCGATGCCTGGGGTCGGGCGTCACTATGAAGCATCAGAAATATTCCGCCCCTCGCTCTCGCGGCTTCGTCTTAATTCACGTAAGACGGATGCCTCGAGTATTTGGGAGAGAGGAGAGAACTATGAGAAGGATAACAAGTGTTCTTTTCGTTGCCGTGTTTGTTCTTGGAATCAGCGGACTGGCGATGGCGGGTCCTCGCGGAATCAATCATCGCGAATATCGCGAACAGCAACGAATAAATCAGGGCATTCGCAGCGGAGAGTTGACGCGGCACGAAGCGGAACGCCTCGAAGCTGGAATGGCGAAGATTCGAACAGATGAGAGGTTCGACAGGATGAGCGGCGGCGGGATCAATCGTCGCGAGCGAGCTCAATTGAATCGAGAACTTACCCGGGAAAGCCGCAGCATCTACCGTCAGAAGCACGACGGTCAGGAGCGCAATCCGTAGATGAAAAATCAACGCGTAAACGGTGGAGCGCGCCGCGCTTCACCGTTTCCTTCGAGCGATCTCGCTACTGTCTTCCGACGCCAGACGCAGTAACAGAATCCCCTTCTCCAATCACAGTCCTCAACTCTGCCAGCAACTCGTCGCGGCTCACATTTCCCTTTTGAATTATCCGCGCGGCTCCGATGTCGAGCGCGCGTCGCTCTTCGTGTGAAAGATCACGCGCTGTAAGCAGTATTACCGGAATTGTTCGCCAATCCGCGTTCAGGCTCATGCGATGAACCACCTCGAAGCCATCCATCCCGGGCAGCATCAAATCCAGTATGATTGCATCGGGACGCTGGCTTGCAATCGACTCCAGAGCTTCGCTCCCGGTGGTGGCAGTCGCTATTTCATATCCGCTGTCTTCGATCATTGCGACCGCAAGATCGAGCGCGTCAGGATCGTCATCGACAACTAAAACCCGGCGCTGCGAAGTGCGGCTCGCTCGATCGAGCACCCCAACGAGTGATGCGCGCTCGACTGGCTTTCGCAAAAAAATCTTCGCCCCCGCCTCAAGCGCTCGCTTCTCGGCGACAGCCTCAACTGACAGAGCCACGATGGTGCATTCTCGATGGTTCTGCACGATGCGCTCGATCATTTCGAAGGCATCTTCAAGCGAGTCCAGATCGATAGTGATGATCACAGGCCGCGCCTTACTCGCGATCTCGATTCCTCGCGCGGGATCGTCGGTGGCGGCTACCGAGTAACCCGCTTCCGCGAGATACTTCTTCGTCAGGTAAAGCGACGCCGGATCAGAGTCGATCACGAGAGCCGTGCGATCCGGATCGGTCAGCGGAATCTCGGCTTCGGTTCCAGCCGCCACGCGGCCTTCGATCTCGAGCGGCAACGTTACCGTGAACACTGAGCCCACGCCTTCGCGGCTGGACACCGACAATTCGCCCCCAAGCATCTCAACAAGCCGTCGCGTGATCGCAAGTCCGAGACCAGTTCCGCTGCGCGCGCTGCGTCCCGTCGCTCCTGCCTGCCGAAACTCCTCGAATATTTTCGAGATATCTGCTTCTGCAATGCCGACGCCGGTGTCGCTCACCGCAATGCTAATGCGATTTGAACCCGCGCGCTCGGCCGTGACTTTGACCTCGCCTTCAGTTGTGAACTTCACTGCATTGGAGAGCAGGTTGATCATTATCTGCTGCAGTTTCGTTCGGTCCGTGCGCAATGCAGGAATGTCGTCCTCGACTTGATAGCTGAGTTTTATCGGACGGGATTCCTTCAGCGATTCAACTACAGCGAGTGCCCGTTCGATCAAGTCGCTCGCGTCTGCCGGCTCCGAATAAACGTCCATGCGACCGGCTTCGATCTTCGACAGATCGAGCACGTTGTTGATCAGTTCGAGCAGATCGCGCGCATTTTTTGATACTCGTTCAAGCGAACGCCGATGACGATCGTTCAATTGCAGCGAGCGGTCATCGAGCATTAGCGATGTGAACCCGATGATGGCATTCATCGGAGTTCGCAGCTCGTGCGACATGTTCGCGAGGAAGCGAGCTTTGGTTTGACCTTCGAGTAACAGGCGGCGATTCTGCTCGACCAGCACGCGGTTCCGTTGTTCCAATTCGTTGCGCGCCGCCTCACTTGCCTCCGCGCGGCTTTGAAGCTTGAGCGCGCTATCCTCGAGCCGCGCCGAAAGCGATTCGAACTGCGAGATCGCTTGTTGAAGCTGAGTGTTTGCTTCGTTGAGCGCCTCACGTTCCTGTTCGAGCTTTTCGTTGCGCGATGTAAGCTGAGAGACTTCACCTTCCAACGATGTGCGAGTCTGCACGAGCGCGCTATTGTTCTGTTCGAGCTCAACCAGTCGCGCTTCGACGAGGTTTCGCGCGTCTTCGAGTTGTTGCTTCAACTCTTCATATTCCTGTTCGAGTTTCGCCGCGCGATCCTCGGCTTCCGCTTTCGCCTGTGTAAGCTCGGCGTTGAGGACCAGAAGTCTGGCGTTGTCTTCGCTTATTCGAGTGCCGCCGCCTTGCAGCCTGACGATCTCACCGTTCAGCCGCTCAGTCTCCGCAATGAGCTGCTCATTTTCACCGGCTGTCCTGCCGCTTTCGGTCCGCAAGCGTTCCAAATCGTCGAGCAATTCATTCGAGCGTTGCTCGGCAGCGAGACTGCTCTGCTCTAGTCGAGCTCGGGTGTCTTCGGCCGCTCGCAGCGAATGCTCCAGGTCATGCAGGCTGTCGGTTATGGACGCGTTCTCGCCGCGAAGCATGACGTTCGTGACTTCGAGCGCTGAATTGCGCTCTTGAAGTCCAGCGAGATGAGTCTTGAATTTTTCAATGGTCGCCGATTGCTCGCCCGTTTCGTTGATCAGTTTTTCGCGATCCTTGTCCAACTCGGCAACTCTTGCTTCAAGCGCCGAAAGCTGGTTTCTCAGCCGGCTATTCTGTTCTTCGAGCCGGCGCTCTCTGGACTCGGCTTCGCTGATCGCCGCCGAGTGTTGATCAGGCGTAAGCGATTCAGAACGCGCCTGTAACTCGCGATATTGTTCTTCAAGCTGTCCAGTCGTTCTGAGATTTGCGTCCCGCTCGACTTGTAGCTGCGCGACTTGTCTCGTGAGCTGAGCGACAGCATCTTCGAGTTCGCTTTCCCGCTCGGAAGCTGATTGCGTGACGTCAGTTGAAGCTTTTTCCTGTTTCTCCAATCGTTCGCGAAGCGCGGCGCATCGCGACTGAAGCTCGGCTACGCGGATCGCTGCAACCGCCGCCGGAGCAAGTTCTTCGATCGTTCTAAGCTCCTCCTGCCGAAAGTGCCGGTGATTGAACACGCCGATGAGCCCAACAGTTCCTGAAGCGCTCCTCAACGGATAAAGCGCGTACGAGTCCGAGTTCGGGTCCTGCGGACTGCGTTGAACACCGAATAGCTTCTCGCCCGCGGAATTGCTGAAATCGTCCGTACCACCTCGAGTAATGAGAGGCGCGGTGAGAACCGATAATGGTATGCGCGGGTATTCGCGTTCCATTGCAGCGCCGCTCGCGGCCATCAGATGCATGCACATCTGCCGATTCGTGCAGATGCCGGCAAGGGGACAGCGCTCGCAAATATCTCCACGTTTGACTACCCATATCTTGCAGGTTGGCGCGCCGACATCGGCGGCTAACTGATCCGCTATCAAGCCCAGCGCCTGACTTAGATCAGATCCGCGACCGACCTCATCGAGTATCTGGCTCAATCTGTTTTCGCTGGATGTAAGCATCAATGAAAGCGCATCGAAAGACTTGGGGGAAGCCTGCTGAACGACTCAGTTCAGCGTGATTTTAGACTGTAAGCATGTGCGCGTCAATTATTAGCATCGACTCGGAGGATGTGAGGCGAAGTAGCCGGTGATGTAAGGGTTCATCGACTAGACGGGCTGGCCGGAAACGTGATTCGAGAAGAATGTAATGACATGCCCCGCGGGCTCCCGAACCGTGAATCGCTTGTGATCAGGTGACGCGGTCTCAATCGGCGTCGGCGCTAGACCCAGAGCGGTGAATTGTTTGTGGGTCGCTCTGAGATCATCGACCATCAAATCGAACGCAGCCGCGCCTTCCGTTATCTCGGACTTGGCTAACAGAACCAGATGCGTTCCTCCGCGAAGCTCGAGTATGGCGACGTTAGGCTTCTTCACAATAGGCCGCATGCCGATCTTGCGCATGAATTGTTCGGATTCTTCCAGGCGATTTGTCTCAAGGACAACATGCCCTACCCAGACAGAAGGACGCGGATCTTGTGTACTCAACTTGAGCTCCTCCTTTTTCGTTGCGTGCACTAGCTTTCAACCAATTAATGACTGCGCGTGCTAATCCGCCTGAATGCATTCAAACGAAAAAACATGCCAACTCTCTCCATTCTTTTCGAAGGCAATCGGTTCGATCGCGTCGCCTAGATAATCATCAATTGCGCGTCGCCAGAACTCCATCGCTTTTTGATTTCGATCTAAGACGCGAACCTCCCATTTCTCGCCGAAGCTTCCCCAAATCCATTGCGCCGCCTTTATCCCGACCCCAAGCCTGCGAGAGCCACGTACGATGAAGAACTCCGCCATATCCCAAACATCACGGTCGCCGGAAAACTCGGAGCCTCTGCGCACTAACGCAAAGCCAGCTAGGTGACTGTCCGCCTTAATGAGAAACGGATGGCGATCAGGGTCGTTCCAATATAGAGGAAGCTCTTTGTATCCGAATCGTCCGTCCGCGCCGAGTTTTAGATCCTTGAACTCGCTGAAGTCATGCGCATATAGCTCGAGCATGTTAGCCAAAATCGATTCGTGTTCCGGTAGTGCTGGGATGATTTCGACGTCCATTGCTGCTTAGCAGTGCGGAATGATTCTTTCATTAAAGGTTCGATCTCCGGCGCGTCTTACACTTTTAGCTTACGTTGTTAGGCTGCTCTAGCCAGTCGGTCGTCTCGTGATGGGCCGGCCACAAGCCGCATCACAGCATGTCCGACGACCACGATGCCAATGTAGGTCACCGAGTCCGCGAGGATGGGCGCTATGCCCGGACCGAAGACCATCCATTCCGGGAACGTCGCGGCGTACAAATAGTCTCGCGGTGGTCCTACTATCGCTGCGATAGCAACGAACACGGCAAGCCCGCGCCACCCGAATCGGCGCGCCACTCTCCAGGTGACAATGTAAATCGGCGAGCACGTGATGGCCAATCCCAGGTAGAGAATGAACACGAAATATGGCGTTGAGGCGGGTATATTCCACCACCCGAACTTTTCGCCCAGAGTGATTGATCCCAGCGCCATCAACCCCACGACCGCCCCACCGGCCAGTGCCCCTGCCACGCGTCGCGCAGTCGCGCGTGTGAAATAGATGATGATGACTAACGCGACTAAATACACGCCGATCATCATGAGCATTTGCAAAACTGTCATCCGGTTCTTTCGCTGCCTGACCCTTCAGTTCGGCGGGCGCGCTAATGTTGATGCTTGACATACTCCGAGGCTATTCACGGTTTGAACTCTCGTCTCTTTCTCTCTTCCTGCGCGTTTGCGCGCTCTTCCATCCCCTTGAGATATTCCGTATTTCGTATCCTGATTGATCCACTCCCACCTTGAACCGCGCCTTCAATCTCAATCCCGCTGCACTTCAGGACTTTATTGGGGGCCTCGTTTGGTCCGGCCAGCCACTCCTGGGCAAGAGGCAGATTGAATGCCTCGGAAAGCTTTCCGATCCAGTCATCAATATTCTTCCAAGTCGGTCCAAGATACTGGACACTAAAATCCACTACTCGGCCCTTATAAGTACCGACCGAAACCGCATCCACCCCAACGAACTGTTGCTTGCCGGAATCAGTAGCGGGGTCGAAGGAGATATACACAGTTTCGCTGCTGTTAGCGGCTTTCGCTTTCTCAATAACGGGCTTCGCTTCCTTCCTTTTAATAGCGGCTGGAAACAAGGCGAGCACCTGATCAAGGGTCATGCCCAATCGAACGCCGCGAACGCTTGGGGAATCGGCCTCCGTCGCAGGACACTTGGGTTGAGCGGAGTGTAGGCCTGTCACTTTGCTGTACAACGGGGTCGTAATCCAGGCCACGATGAGCATAGCTAAAACAGTCTTTTTCATGGTTCCTCCTTTGTTGTTAGCGCGTAACGCCACGCTAACGATCGACCAGCACCTAGCATGCAGTTCAGCTGTCGAGGAGCGGCATTGAAAGATCGTGTGAGAACAAACTGCCCTCGCTCCGCCGCAACTGCGGGCTTTTGAGCGCGAACTTAACGCTTTCTTTGCAGAATGTAAAGAGGATTGCTGATTGGAGTGCGTGTCCTGAATAACTAATGACAATCGAGGTCGAGTTGACCAGACCCGGCGATTACCTTCAACCTTCTAACATACATCAGAACACGTACGGTACCATTCGCTTCGTTGCTTTGCTATAAGCGATGTACTCGGGATAGTCACGAACGAGAAGCCGCTCCTCACACAAGATGCGAATGAGGCCACCGGCCACCAACAACAGACCAAGTGATACGCTCAACGTAGACTAGTGCGTAACAACAGCGCCCCAGCCGAACAGGCAAGCTGCCGTGTAGATTGGATGTCGTATGTAATGATACGGACCCGTCGTTACCAGGCCTCCCGGAGTCGGACCCGCCGACGCGTGGAAACTACGGCTTCCGAAGGTCACGCGCGCCCAGATCATCAAGAGCACTGCGAGCACCTGAAAAGTGATTGCAAGAGGCTGGGGTGAAATGAGCACGCCGATCGCGAACAGGCCCACGAGCGCTGCTCCCATCACAAAGAGTCCAAGAACCGACACGATATTTAACATGTTTCTCTGCCCAGGCGTTTATTGGGCTGCGACTGACTTTAGAGTTGACAGGGCACCGCGATTATATTCTACCTTCGGATCTATCAATCAAGTTGCAAAGACCCTCCCGGCGCTCCGGTCGAGGCAATTGTTGACGCGGTGCCATGCTCGTGTTCTATTTTTCTTTGAAACTTCCCGATGAGATTTAACGGAAAGGGTTCCTGTCCCTCGCACAGATTTTAATATGTGAGGGATTGCTGGCACTGCCATCAAAGCAACGCCGACCCACAGGAGGATCGTCAGCTTCGAGAAGACAGCAACAGCAATTAAAGCCGTGCCAAGAATTACGAATAGGTCAAAAACGGACCAGACTCTTCCTTCCTTAGCAATCAACCTGATGAGTACATATCCAAAGACAAAGATGATTCCACCGGCGGCGTCAACGTACACGCTCCATTCAAAGATCGCGACCACTTGCGATAGAGAAAGGATTACCAAGCCCATAAGCAAACAAAGTTCTGCTATGGTTCTAGCAACCTTAGGCTCCGCTGTTTTCTGTCGTTTCATGTTCGTTGATAAATCGCGAACCTGATTATACTGTGCCGCTTGTCAAATGAGCCAATCAGCCTGCACCCTCTGCTGTTGCCGCTCAACCTCGCGAGTGTATAATCCAGTCAAGCGCCAAGTAGACGCTCGGTCCATGTCGATGGTTGGAAAAACCATACTCCACTACCGAATATTGAAAGAAATTGGAAAAGGCGGCATGGGAGTCGTCTATAAGGCCGAAGACACTAAGCTCCATCGCACAGTCGCAATCAAAGCCCTCTCCGCAGATCTGGTCGGAGATGAAAAAGCTCGCGCTCGCTTCCTGCGTGAGGCGCGAGCTGCATCGGCCATCGATCATCCCAACATCTGCACCGTCTACGAGGTTAACGAAGTCGAAGACGCGCTCTTCTTCGTTATGCAATACGTCGACGGCAAGACTCTGAAGAAGTTCATCGGCGGAAGAGCGCTGCCACTGGATCAGGCTCTTGAGTTCTCGCTCGAGATAGTCGACGCGCTCGCCGAAGCTCATCGCCGCAACGTCATTCATCGAGACATCAAGTCTTCGAACATCATGTTGAACGAGAGAAACCAGCTCAAGATTCTCGACTTCGGGCTGGCGAAGCTCATCAAGCCGACGGGTGTGAGCGCGGACTCTCAACATACGGCGGAGCTGACGGCTTTGGGTTCGCCGTTCGGCACTGCGAGTTATATGTCTCCCGAGCAAGCCAAAGGCGAGCGGGCCGACGCGCGGTCGGACATATTCTCGGTGGGAGTCGTGATGTACGAGATGATCACAGGGCACCTGCCTTTCAAAGGCAAGACCTCGGTCGACGTGATGCACTCGGTCATGCACGACGATCCCGCGCCGCTCGGCGATGGAGCGCCGCCCAGGCTTCAGCAGATCATTTCGAAGACGCTCACCAAGAATCCGGCTTCGCGTTATCAAACCACGGAGATATTGCTTGAAGACTTGCGCTCGCTGGTTCGCGCTCATTACGCGCAGAGAGGTGTGGTGCCGGCCGACAAGGCAGCTTCGTTTCGCGCTTCGAAGCAGGCGCCGCGACCGAGCAGTCTGCTCGACCGAATAGCGTCGTGGGCGCAACGCACCTTCAACACCGCGCCTCCGGCAAAGGAAGATTCAAACTCCGCGGCTTCGTCGGGCACGCCCGACATAACGCCTTCGATGTGGCAGTCGAGCACAAAGAAGACGATCGCGATACTTCCGTTCAAGAATCTTTCTGGCGCTTCGGAGAATGATTTTTACGGATTCAGCCTCGCCGACAGCGTGATCACCGAGCTTGCTCAGCTTCACGATTTGGTTGTGCGTCCTTCGTCTTACATCGCTCAGTATCAAAACAAAGACGTAGATCCTCGCGCGATCGGATTGCAACTGGCGGTCGACGCAGTTTTGATAGGCGGATACTTGAAGGCCGGAGATCGCTTTCGCCTGACTCCTCAGTTGATCGACACGGGTTCGGGAGAAATTGTGTGGACGGAAAAAATCGATGTTGAATCCAAAGACATCATCACCGTTCAGGACACGATCTCGAATAAGATCGTAGAAGGTCTCCGCGTTAAGACAAGCACCAGGGAACAGGAACGGTTGGTTAAAACGCCGACCGACAGCGCGGAAGCTTACGAGTGCTATTTGAAAGGCCGGACGGTGCTCTACAAATTCATCACTCAGACTCTTGACGTTGCGGATCTCGAGTCGGCAATCGATTTGTTCAGCGAAGCGGTCGAGCGCGATCCGAACTTCGCGCTCGCGCACAGCGGCCTGGGCGTGTGCCAAATCAATTATGTGTTGAAGGGCATGGGCGGAATTGAACACTACGCCAAGGCACGGGAGAGTTTTGATCGAGCGATTGAGTTGGACCCGAACATAATTGAGCCGCGAGTGCGAAGAATCTACATAGACTTGATCGAAGGCCGCTCGGAAGATGCGCGACAGCAAATTCGCAAGCTTATACGGCGTGCGCCAAACGAGCCGTCGGTTCACTCGGTGGCGGCTTATGTGTATCGCGTCTCAGGCCAGTATGAACGCGCGCTCGAAGCGTGGAATCGACTGCTGAAGATTTCGCCGACCGACATCGTGTACGCGACCTCGAACACTGTGCGAATCTTCATCTATCAAAAAGAATATGATAAAGCGGAAGCGGAGTTGGCCAAGGGGCTTGCATTCGAGCCGAATCATTCATTGCTGCGAGCCTACCTTGCGGTGATTGATTATTATCGCGGACAGATCGAGAAGGCTACGATGACGCTGGAAGATATTCTGGCGAAAAATCCGGAGTTGCATTCACAGAAGCTGTTTCTCGCTTACTGCTACCTGGCTCGCGGCGAGAAGGAACGCGCGTTTGACTTGGTAGATGACCGTGTGATCGACATCGCGCGAGCCGACCAGGACGTGGCCTACAGGTTGGCAACGGTTTACGCGCTGGCCAGCAGAGTCGATGAAGCGATCGAATGGCTCGAGCGATCGATATCGATGGGCAATGAGAATTATCCGTGGGTGGCAGGCAATCCCAACTGGGAAGTGCTTCGAGATGAGCCGCGCTTCAAAGCGATCCTGCAGGATCTCAAGTCGAGATGGGAGAAGCTTTCAGAGCCCGATGAATGATCGAAGCCTCGACTTGCACTCAGTCATGCTGAAAGTGACGAATCTTGTATGGGCGTCCCTCCGTGGGCGCCCCTCGTTGCAGGCCACTTTTCATTGCCAGAGAGGGGCGCCCACGAAGGGACGCCCATACAGATGTTCATCGAAATCAGTGTGACTAACTAGTAGTGTTTCTCGCCGCGAAAAAATCAAAAGATGATCGATACAGTTGCCACGGCCGAAAGCAATCGCGAACTTGCGCCGGGCTATCGGCTTCTCACTCTTAGATTCACCGAAGACGTAATAGTAGTTCCGGGACAGTTTGCGATGCTGAAGCCTCGACATTGCTTCGAGCCCCTCCTGCGGCGCGCTCTTGCAGTTTATCGCGCACACGATTCGCGTCGCCTGAGTTTCCTGTATCAGGTGCTCGGACGCGGAACGGAAGCGCTCGCTCAAGTCCGACAGGACGACGAGGTTGAAGCGCTTCTGCCGCTTGGCAACAGTTGGCCGCTGCAACTATCCGATTCGACGAAGGCGATAGTTGTGGCAGGAGGAATCGGTTCGGCTTCGGTGCTCGCGTTGTGTCAGGAGCTTAAGCGTAAGCGTGTTGATACCGAAGTGTTCTTCGGCGCGGCGAGCAGAGTTGCCGCACAAGGTTGCGGGCTCGAGGACTTTCGCGCGCTTGAGTTGCCGCTCACTTTGACAACGATCGACGGGAGTCTCGGGCAGAAGGGTCTAGTCACATCGCCGCTCGAAGATCGGCTTCGCAAGAAAGCAGGCGCCGAAGTGATTTATGCTTGTGGACCGTGGGCGATGATGAGAGCGGTCGCTGAGATGACAGCCGCTTTCAACGTGCGATGCCTGGTGTCGCTTGAAGCACCGATGGGTTGCGGCTTCGGAGTCTGTGTAGGATGCGTAGTAGCAGTGGAGAACGAAGGGCCGGCCGCTTACGATTCGTACAAGCGGGTATGCACTGACGGATCTGTTTTCCCTGCCGAAACGATTCGATGGGAGATCAATGCAATGACTCATTGATGGGTCACGTCGGATCAGACTATCAACTCTATGCCGGAAGCAGTTCATCACGACTCAAGGCTCGCGGTTGAAATCGCCGGGATCCATTTCAACAATCCTGTAATCGGCGCGTCGGGAACATTCGGATACGGACTCGAGTTCGCCGAGTTGATAGATCTAAACAAGCTCGGCGGGTTCGTTACAAAAGGACTATCAGTCCGGCCACTGTCGGGGAACGCGCCGCCTCGAATCGTGGAAACACACGGCGGGATGCTCAACGCGATTGGGCTTCAGAACATTGGCGCTCGAGCTTTCATCGAAGAAAAACTTCCGCTGCTTCGACGGTATGACACGCGAGTCATCGCAAATGTGTTTGGCTACTCCGACGACGAATACCTCGAGGCCATAAATATACTCAACGACGGCGAAGGCATCGCAGCGTATGAGTTGAACATCTCCTGCCCGAACGTGAAGGAAGGCGGCATCGTCATCGGCAATTCTCCGGCTGCTGCTGCCCGACTCACTGAAAAAGCGAAACGCAGATCGACTCGACCATTGATCGTAAAGCTTTCTCCCAACGTTACCGATGTCGTTCAGATTGGCCGCGCAATCGCACAGGAAGGCGCGGACTGTCTGTCGTTGATCAACACCATTGTTGGAATGGCCGTCGATGTGAACACGGGCCGCTCGCGGTTGAGCTACGGTACGGGCGGATTGTCTGGTCCCGCTATTCGTCCGATCGCGGTGCGGATGGTCTACGAGGTCGCAACGGCAGTTGAGGTTCCGGTTATTGGCATTGGCGGAATTGCTTCAACTGCTGATGCACTCGAATTCATAATCGCCGGGGCGTCCGCCATTCAGATCGGAACGGCTAATTATTACGATCCGAAGATTACTATGAAAGTAATCGAAGGACTTTCGTCCCACTGTCAGAGTCACAAGACCGACCTCGCTACGCTCACCGGGTCGATGCAGCACGTCTAATCCCCGATCTTTTTCCGACGCGACCTATTGCCAACCTTCTCCGCACCAACGATCCCGCCGACAGCTATCAAAAAATTGTTGACATGCATACGCTCAGATTTTATTATTGCATTATCATATGAAAATCAGAGTGAATCATCGATCCTCTTTGGCTCGATGATTTGGGATATACCTAACAAGGAGGTCAGACAGATGGCTAAGACTGGAACCCAGGTAGCGCCCGTGAGGGCGGTTCGCGGCATAAGCAGAGATCCGTTTCGTGAGCTCTTCGAACTACAACGCGGTATAAACGAACTCTTCGACGAAGGCTTTGGCGGCTCACGCGAAAGCGTCGGTCTAAGAGCATGGTCACCCGCCGTTGATGTTTACGAAGACGAGAACGAGTTTTTGATCAAGGTCGAGTTGCCCGGAATCAATCGCGACGATGTTAAGGTGAGCGTGAATGAGAACACGCTTTCCGTCAGCGGCGAGCGTCGCGTCGAGAATGAAGACAAGCGTGACAACTATCACCGCATCGAGCGGAGTTACGGTCAATTCTTCCGATCATTTACGCTTCCGCTAAACATCAACACTGAAGGGATCGAAGCGCAGTTCAAGGACGGCGTGTTGCGATTGGCGCTTCCGAAAAAGGAAGAGGCCAAGCCAAAACAAATCGACGTCAAGGTCCAGTAGGACCACACCTGCTTCAAGTTCTCGAGGGCCGCAGCTCGGTCAGCCGGGCGCGGCTCTTTTCTTTATATACTCTCGAACGAAAAACGGAACTACAATCTTGACTTCGCATCACGTACGGCGTATAACCGAGCCTGCCCTCGTTCTCAAATCAATTGCAGCAGTCGAAATGAAACGGAGCGGGTCTTGTTGGAAGCAAGGCCTTCTGAGATTTGTAAGCTGATCTTGCGGGGATAGATAGATGAAACTAGTGAAGAGTGAAGCAACAAATTCGGATTTTGGTTGGATAGGCCGCGGCATCGAAGTTAAGGGCGATATTTCATTCGCTGACCGGCTTCAGATCGATGGGCGCGTTTCGGGCAAGCTGACATCCGAAAGCGGTACTTTGATAGTCGGCGAGTCGGGCCAGCTCGAAACGCAGATCGATGTTGGCGTCTGCGTCGTTCATGGCGAGCTTCGCGGCAACCTTGTCGCAAGATCCAAGCTTGAGATTCGCCGGACGGGCCGCGTCTACGGAGATGTGGTCACGCCGGTTCTGTTGGTGGAGGAGGGCGCGGTATTCAACGGCGCAATTCGGATGACTCAGGAATCAGCCGGCAGGCTCGAGGAAGTTCGGTTGAGCAGCGTCGATCACGACACTCGCCGGCAAGCTACGGGCGCGTAACCGGAGACTATTCAGACCTCGACGCAAGACCACAACCCGAACGCGGTCGTCGCTAAGAGCGATTTGGTTTTCAAGACTCTTCTTTCTACTCACTTCAAGCCCCACCCCTTGAATCGAATTCCAGCCATCGGTATATTCAAGATTGACTGAAAGAACCTCGAGGTCAATCGCATGCAAGAAACGACAGCGCAGGCGACGAATCAAAAACCTTCAAGCGTTCGAGATCGATTGATTGTTGCGCTCGATGTTCCGGATCGCGCCGCGGCGCTTAGATTGGTCGAGCAACTTAGCGGCGCCGCGGGCATGTTTAAAATTGGGAGCCAGCTTTTCACCGCTGAAGGCCCTCGATTGGTGCGCGAGATTGTCACCTCAGGCGAGCGAGTATTCCTGGACTTGAAGTTTCACGACATTCCCAACACCGTCGCCGGAGCGGTCGAGTCGGCCGCTCGGCTCGGCGTTTCAATTCTGAATGTCCACACACTCGGCGGATCGGAGATGATGCGAGCGGCAAGCCACGCGGTAGGCGACCGCGGCGTGCTTTGGATTACGAGGCCTGCGGTGTTGGGCGTGACCGTGCTCACGAGTATGGACAAGAAAGACCTCAGCGACGTGGGCATCACATCGGATTTGAGTTCCGAAGTTGTAAGACTTGCCACTCTCGCGCGCGATTCCGGGCTCGACGGCATTGTAGCCTCACCGCACGAAATACGATTGATCCGAGAATGCATTACCGCCGAACGCTTCATCATCCTCACGCCCGGCATTCGTCCGAAGTGGTTGTCGAAGGGCGATCAGAAACGCATTGCAACGCCCGCTGATGCCATACGCGACGGAGCAGACTTCATCGTAGTCGGCCGCGCCATTACAGACAGCCCGGATCCGCGCGCTGCCGCCGAGCGCCTGCTCGAAGAAATCGACAGTCAATAACGGCGGTGATGGTCACCGAGGAATCAAGTGTTAGTTGTTCGAAACTGAACGCGTCGGTCCCGCGATGCGAGGTTCAGGGTTCGGGGCCTCTGCTTGTTTATGTCCCGGGCCTTGACGGAACCGGCCAGCTTTTCTTCAAACAAGCTGAGCAGCTCGATCGCCTTTACCGAGTGCTGACGTTTCGATCTCGTGATGATGGTCGGTTCACGTACCAGGATCTCACGAGCGATTTGGCAACGATCATCACAGACCTCGGAGAAAAACGGGCGATCATTGTTGGAGAATCGTTCGGCGGAACTGTCGCGTTGAGCTTTGCTCTTGCCTATCCTCGGATGGTTGAACGCCTCGTCGTAGTCAATTCATTTCCGCGTTTTCGAAATCGATTCAAGATCAGAAGCGGCGCCTTGCTCGCTTCAGGCTTGCCGTTTCGATTGCTGTGGCCCTTTCGACGAGCAGCAAGCGCCATCGCTCTATTCCTCGACGGCGTGAATAAGAGTGACCGCGGCCTCTTCTGGCAGGCGATTCGAACAGTAAGCGGCGCAGCTTATGCGCGGCGGCTTAATTTGATTGCGACCTTCGACGTTGAAGATAGGCTCGGCGAGATTCAAGCCCCTGTTCTGTTCATTGCGGGCGATCGAGACTTGCTTGTTCCTTCCGCACGTGAAGCTCGCGCGATGGCCGCCCGAATGCCAAACGCAGCGGTGAAGATAGTCGAGGGCGCGGGCCACGCCTGTTTGCTCGGCGATCGAGTTCGACTCGCAGAGTTACTGACACGCTAGCGATCGCGGTCGGTCTGACGCTGCCACGATGAGCCGTCTTCGTATTCGACTCGCATGATTCGCACAGTGTCGAGGTTGAAGCTCTTAACGAAGTCATCGCTGTAATGATTCACTTTGCCGGTGAGCTTTTGTCGTTCGTTCGAAAGCAACCTTAACTTATCGCTGCGAAATTTGTCCGTTGATTTGTTTTGTCCTTCAATCGCCCGGTAGTACTCCCACTCGATTGCGGTGATTGTTTTCGAGCCGGTGTTTCCTACTTCAATAGTGAAGTGTGAGTCGCCGCTTTTGTCCGGGCCGAACGCCGACGCGCTAAAGACAAACAGATCTGGTGCGTTTCGCGCCCTTAGTTTTTCGTCGCTGTTGTTTTGAGCCCTCTGCGCAAGTACGGCGATCGTCAACACAGCAATGACAATCAAGGTGCTGAGCGTCTTCATTTTTTTCAACTCCTCAACTATGAGCGCGGCCACAACAAGTTTATATCCGATTTTTGAGTTCGCTACAAAATCGTCGAAGCTTTGCCCGATCACTCGCCTGGGACAAAATCATGGTTGAGTAGAGTCGTGTGAGGCGTGCTTGTGAGTGAGGCTCCTTCGGACGTAGACCAGAAAGCGTTCAGTCGGCCCGAGCGGTTTGTAGCTTTCCATGAACTTCTCCAGCTCTGGGTACTGAAGTATCGCAAGATCCGAATTGAAAAAACCAAGCTCGTCGATGATGTACTTCGGCTGGGTCTCGGTTAGGTCGCTTATCAACTGAGCTCGCGCGGCGGCGGTCGAAGCTTCATCAATCACGGCGCGGTGCTCTCCGTTGGTGTACTGCACATCGGCCGGCACGCCGGTTAGCGGCTGCGCGCTCAAGTATCGAGAAGCCGGAAGCAGGCCCGACCAAAAATATATTTCCGGGCGGTAGCCCCAGACAAACAGATAGTCGGTTGGTCCGCCGGCCTGGCGCGAACGCGGACCTCCTGAGCGAATCGCTTCCAGCGGGAGTCGCTCTGCAGCGTCTGCCGGGTCCGGCAAGTCTCTCACGAGTGCCGCGATGGTTCTCTCCTCGCGATTTCGAACCTCGTGATACCAACCGATGTTGAGAGTGTCCTGCGACCGCGCCCAATCGAGTGCAAGCAGCAGGCCGCGGCCGTGGAAGCGGACCAGAGTAAACAAGAAACCAATCGACAGAGCTGTGAATATAACTCGACGCATGAATGTGCTTCGTGTTTTGAGAGCTGAAATAATCCCGAGCAGACCGCGTCCGCCGATCAAACAAAGGGCGGGGAGAATCTGAAAAAAGTAATGGGAGTAGAACCTGCCGCCGACTGCCACGCCGGCATAAGAAACGATCAACCATATGAGAACTGTTATGTCAGACTTCAACGCGCGTTCATCAACACCAGCCGATGTTTGAGGTGTTTTTGTTCCAAAAAGAATCGGCCGGACGCGTTTAACCGTAGTGACGATTACAAATAAAAGCATGATGAGCAGAATATCGTTCAGGACAAAGTAGCCGGACGTAAATCTGATAGCTGCCGCAGCCACTGTGCCGGGCGAGTAGAATCTCGCGTAACGAGTTCCCCACCTCCATAAGTCGCTCCAGTACGCCGAAAACGACCGCGTGGCCGCGATATACGCGAGGAAAATAAGTGAGACCAACACAAAGCCCGCCGCAGCAGCCGCGAACAATGTCCATCGCGAAGCCCGTTTGCTCGGATTCTCATCAGGATTCTCTGCTTCTTTCCTTGACCATGCGCCTGAGGCAATCAGCAAAGCGGCGAAGAAGATCAGATCGAACAATGCCTTCGGGTTCGTCTCGAATGCGACTCCCGTCAGAACACCTGCAGAAAGCGCAAGCAAAACCTGCCGTCTCGTTGTGCTCGCTGATTCCGTTTGCGAACAAACCATCAGGAAGGCAGCGCTCGCATACGGGAGCGTCATCAGGCAGTCTGTGTTGAGACTCTGAATGTGGCCGAGTGAATGCGAGGTGCTGAAGACCGCAAACATCGCGGCTGACACCAGCCCAACGCGTTGATCGTAGAGTCGCGCGCCGAATAAGTAGAGCACAGCCGAAATGCCAATCGTATAGACGATCGTGAAAAGTCGAATGACGAGGATGTGCGCGCCGAAAAGCGAAAACAGCACGCCGTAGACGAGGGGCAGAAGCGGCGGTTTGTCGAAATATATTTCGCGATAGAGTGCCTTGCCTCGCGCAATCTCCTCGCCTGCGGTAAACCAAAGCCCGTCATCTTCATACAGGTGGCC
>Ga0075426_10000346_pt1 | contig 31657 bp, 21 predicted proteins | sample SoiMethybrSBSTD5_FD_75304 | JGI IMG/M metagenome (GOLD analysis project Ga0075426, IMG submission 75304) | Bulk soil microbial communities from a Populus tree surrounding site in Tennessee, USA - Soil MetaG P. TD hybrid SBSTD5 | ecosystem: Environmental > Terrestrial > Soil > Tree plantation... | reverse complement strand
GCCGATGCCGTCCTTGTCGGAGATGCTGAAGTTCCCCTCGCCGGTGCCGACGTAGATCGTGGCGTCGCTGTACCGCGTGAGGTCCTGGCCCGGCAGCACGTCGAGGGAGCCCACCGACAGCGTCGGCTGGTTGTCGAGCAGCGGCTGCCAGTGGTCGCCGGCGTCGGTGCTCTTCCACAGGCCGCCGTCGGCGAAGCCCAGGAAGATGACGTTTTTGTTGACCAGGCGGGCGCCTTCGAAGTGCGTCCAGATCGCCGTGGCGCGCCCCTGGTCCTTGGAGCCGGTCGGCCCGGTCTGGCCGCTCACGTCGTAGTTGCCGTTCGGTCCCAGGGAAGACCACAGATAGACGGTGGCGCCGCTCGCCGCGGCCTTGCCCTGCCGGGAGGGATCGAGCTTGGCGGCGCTGCGGGCCGCCTGGAGCGGCCAGTCCGGAGCGGGCGTCCCCTGGAAGGGAGCGTAGCGCTCCGCGGCGCGATACCACCACCGGCGTTCCTGGATGCTGGCGACGCCGAGCTGGATGCGCAGGCCGATGCGCGCGAAGTCCTCGTCCGGAAAGGCGAAGATCTCCGGCTCGAGAGTGAGCGGAGGGAAGCTGGATTGCGTCAGCTCCGCCTCGGGCTCGGGACCGTCCTGTTGGGCGAGCGCCCGCGGGACGGGCAGGAGCAGGATCGGGATCAGGATCAAAGCGCAGAGCGCGAGCTTCCTGGGCTTCCTGGTCATCGGCCTTCCTCCTCTCGCTTTGAAGCTAGCCCGGCAGGGGAGGCAAGAGGGAGGAGGGGAGGCCCTCACGGAGACTGGGGAGAATCCCTCAGCGGATGCGAAGAAACCGGTGGATCAGGACAGTGCGGCCCGCAGGCGCACCTGGCGCCCGAGGTGGAAGCGGAGCGGCCCGAGCAGAGTGTAGTCGGACGTGCGCCGCAGCCTCTGCTCGGAGTCCTCGTCGGGGAAAGTGCAGGTCAATCCCGTACGGCGCTCCGCCACCCACTGCGCGGTCACCTCGCCGCGCGCGAGCATCTGATCGACGAGACGAAGCTGCCGCGCCCGGTCGACGACCTCGGGGTGATGGTTGACGCCGAAGACGCGCGGCATCTCCCCGGCGGGATCGCGGGCGAATTCGAGCATGGTGAGCGCGTCGCCGCGCGGGCCGCCGATGCCGAGCGTCTCCCAGCCGATCGGCACTGCGCCGGACGGAAACCCGGCGTCGCGCGGAATCAGGTCGAAGAGGCGGCTGTCGAGGACCCGCAACCGCCCGCCGCCCGCAAGCTCGGCGCCGAAGCGGCGGAACCAGGGATGGTCGGCCGCCTCCGGCGCGAGAACGTTTTCCCGCACCCCGGCGCTCTTGCCCCCTTTGTCCGGGCCGCGGAGGACCGGCTCCGCGATCCCTGCCCACCGGCACAGCACGCCGAACGTGTGGCAGATGGCGAGCAGCGCGGCGCTGTCGTCGGCCAGGATGCGGTCGAACAGCCGGTAGAGCGGCTTCTGCCAGGAGGGATCCTCGCGGATGCCCTGGCTGAAATCCGCCATCCCGTCGTTCGCATGCGGATCGAGGTGGCCCGGACCGCCAGTGCCGACGTAGACGCAGAACCGTCCGCCGGGGGGCTCGGGGATCATCCCGGCGCGCCGCACGTCGAACGACAGCGCGCGGAGGCGCACGCCGGCCTCGGCCGCGAGCAGCAGCTCGCGGGCGATCTCGCCGAGAGAGTGGAGGAGAGCGTCGTGGCCGAGGTTCGGCCAGCCGTGGTTCATGTCGAGGATCGCGACGTCGACCACCCGCGGATCGGCGGCCGGCAGGTCCTCCGGCTGCTCGACGCGCACGGTCTCAAAGCAGCTCCGATGCCCGCAAGCCGCGTCGAACTCTCGGTCTCTGGTCGCCATGCGTTGCCGGAGAGCTTACAGGAATCCGGGCGAGGGGTCCAAACCGGCGGCAACCTCCGGCCGCCGCACGAGCTGCCCGCACGCTCCCTGGACGTCGCGGCTCCTGCTGCGCCGCACGGTGATGAAGCAGCCGTGCTCGTGGAGTCGGCGGGCGAAGGCCTGGAGGCGCTCTTCCGTCGGCTCGCGGAAGGGGGCGAGGGCGTGCTCGTTCATCGGGATCAGGTTGACGTTGTGGCGCCGGCGCAGATCGCCCAGCCAGGCGGCCAAGCGGTCGGCGTCCTCCAGCGTGTCATTGACGCCGGCCAAGAGCACGTACTCGAAGATGAAGCGCTCGTGACGCTTGAGCGGCCAGGCGTCGAGGGCCTGGCGGAGGCGGGCGAGATTCCAGGCGCGGTTGACCGGCATGGTCGCGGAGCGCGCGGCGTCGGTGGTGGCGTTCAGGGAGACGGCGAGCTGCGGCCGCGGTGTCATCCTCGCCAACCGCTCGATGCCGGAGACCAGACCGGCCGTACTCACCGTGATGCGCCAGGGCGAGAGGAGCGTCCCCTCCGGATGGCAGAGCACCGTGATCGCGCGGTGCACGTGGTCGAGGTTGTGCAGCGGCTCGCCCATCCCCATGAAGACGAGATAGAGGAACTCACCGCGCGGCGGACCCAGGTCGCGCATGAGAGCCAGCACCTGGCCCACGATCTCGCCCGCGGTCAGGTTGCGCACGATGCCCATCGCGCCGGTCGCGCAGAAGGTGCATCCGAGCGCGCACCCCACCTGGCTCGAGAGACAGAACGTGATGCGCTGGTCGCCTTCCCGGCGCGGCATGTGGACCGCTTCGACGCGGTGGCCGTCCCCGAGCTCGAGCACCAGCTTGGTGGACCCGTCCGCCGATGGATGACGCTCCACGATCGCGGGCAGGGAGAGGTCGGTGTTGTGCTTCAGCCAGGCGCGAATCTCGCGCGCGAGGAACAAGCCGTCCGGCCGCCAGGTGCGCACCCTCTGGAGCCGTGCGAATACGTGCTCCGGCCGGCCGGGGCAGCCGCGGGCCGCGAGATCCGCGGGTAACAGAGCCCAGGCCGACGGTGGGCCGTCCCGCTCGGGGGCCCGGTCGTCCCAGGGGTTGGCCCGGAGGGCGGACGTGGGGGCGAGCGAAGGCATCGGCGGATTCTACCGCCCTTCGACGCCTAGCACAGAGAAAAAAAGGGGAGAGCCGCCCGTGGGCGAGGCCGCGAGCGGCTCTCCGTCAAGAGGGGTTGCTCCTCGACGGGGCTGAGTGGGGTGCTCGCGATGAGATGTCCAGCGCCCGTGGGCTTGGACCACGGGACGTGGAGGCCTTCGAATTGGAGTCGACCGTCGCGAGCGGTCGCTCGGCGCCTGAGGAGGAATGCCCCTGAGCTGCGGGAACTTGTCGAGATCTCTCCATGGGGCATCCTCCTCGAAGAACAAGGTACCGCGGCGGAGCTGCGGTGGACAGGAGGAGAGATCCCCAGGAAGAGGGAGGAGAATCCCCCGGCTTGCGGTGAGGGAAATCCCTCAGGGATGTCCAAAAAAGGAGAGAGCCGCCCGTGGAGCGTGCCCACGAGCGGCTCTCCGAGGAGGGGGTACTACTCTCCGCTGGCGCAGTTCTCGCTGCCGACCAGGCGGTAGGTACCGCCGCCCGCCAGGCTGTCGGGGGCGTTGTCCGGAGTCAGAGCTGAGCCGGTAGGCCCGAGCTCGACGCGGACGCGAGTCAGGAAGGACGAGAGGATCCCGCCCGGCGCAGGGTTGCCGAAGGCCGTGCGCGGCACGACGATGCGAATGGTGCCGTCGGCGCTGAAGTTGCTCGCTGCATCGGCCGGCGTGCCTGCCACCGATGCGTTGGTGCCGGTGCCATAGGAGAAGCTGACGGCGCCCGTGACGTCCGCCTTCATCGCCACCCAGTAGTCGTTGCCGTTCGCGCCCTTGAAGTTGATCGGCCAGGTGGTGTTCGGGGTCACGACCGTAAGGTCCGCCACCTTGAGGATGAACGTGACCTTGCCCGGTCCGGGATCGGCCGGCTCGGCTACCGAGATCTGCTGGATGTCGTGGGCCGGGACGTGGTCGAGCGCATCCCCGGTCGCATCGGTCACCACGATCGCGCCCGGCTCGGCGCACTGGTTGACGGGCGGCGGCGGACCCACCGGAGTCAGCCGGTTGTCGCAGCCGGACTTCGCGGCGCTCTCGCCGTAGAGGTTGACCGCTCGCACCTCGTAGCGCGGGTTCTTCGTCGGATCGAACCCACGGTCGACGAAGCTGAAGGTAGTGGCGGAGACGGTGCCGATCACCTTCTCCGGCTTGCCGGTCTGAGTGCGATAGATGCGGTACTTCTTGATCGCACGTCCGCCGTCTCCGGGCTCGGACCAGGCGATGTGGACGCCGTCGCTCTGGAACTCGGCGGTAGCCAGCGGCTCGTCCGGCGGGCCGAGAGGCCGGTCGAAGGCGGCGAACAGGCCCTTGCCTCCCTTGAGGCGGGCCACCGTGGCGAGCGCGTTCTGGGTGTTGATCGGCGAGCTGACGCAGGGACCGGTGCAGCCGTCCGCGAAGGCAGCGACCGGGCGGCCCCGGCGGTCCACCTGGATGTCGATGAAGTCGAGCAGGTTGCGGCTGCCGTTGTTGCAGCCCAGCGTGCCGCCCGCGCAGACGGTGCCGCGCTGGACGGGATCGCCGGGCGTCGCGTTGACGGTCGTCCAGGTGGCGCCGCGGTCATAGGTGGTGGCGATGTAGAGGTACCAGACGGCCGGGCTCGCCGGATCGTCGCCGTCGGAATTGGGCGTCGTCGAGCCCAGGAAGGCGACCGCGGCGCGGTCGTCGTCGCCGGCGATGGCGGCCGGGAACGCCGTGTCGCGGACGCCGAAGGCGGCTCCCACGTCGACCGGCTGGGACCAGGTGCGCCCACGGTCGAGCGAGGTCGCCGCCATCGCACGGCCGTCGCCGTTGGCGAAGACGAAGTACAGGGTGCCGTGGGCGCCGACGGCGACCGCGGGATCCCAGGTGCCGGAGATGCTGCCCGGCACGGGGCGCACCTCCCAGGTGGTGCCGTTGTTGCTCGACACCGCCACCGCCTGCTGCGTATTGCAGCTCTTGTTGGGGACGTACGCCGTGCCGTCGGACGCCACCTTGACGTGGCCGTGCAGGCCGCCGCAGACGGTGGTGTTGTAGATCGGCAACGCCGGTCCGAAGGTGAGGCCGCCGTCGGGCGACAGCGCGCACTGGGCGAGAGCGATGTCCTGCGAGCAGTAGTAGATCGCGTGCGGATAGAGCAGGCCGGGGAGCGGCGACGCGAAGGGGCCGCCGCCGACCGTCTGATGGTCGACGCCGGAGGCGATCCCGCCGCCCTGGCTGGGTACCCAGTTGTCCCCGTCGTCATCGGTATAGGACATGAGGCTGGTCGTCCCCAGCAGTTGCGAGGAGAACGTCCGTCCGGTCACCGCGTCGGTGAACAGGATCGGGTCGAGCGAGGTGAGCGCGTTGGGCGGGCTCACGTCCTGCCAATTGCCGCCCTGGCGCAGGCGCGGCGGCGAGGTGCAGTCGTCGAAGCGTACCCGCAGAGTGGTGAGGCCGGAGACGTACATCGCCGTGCCGCCGTTGTCGGCGATCTCGCTGGTCCAGTTGACCCCCACGCTCGGCTCGCCGGAGCTGTGCTCCCCGGGATCGGCGTGGATCGAGTAGGTCGCGGGCCGATCGGTCCCCGGGGGCGGCGCGGCGCCATCCCACTTCTTGAGCGTCGCGATGCCGGAGACCGGGAGGACGCCGGCGAAGTTGACGGCCTGGACGGTGTAGGTGCCGGCGGGCGGATTGACCAGGACCGCGATCTCGTCCTGGCCCGCGGAGTTGCCGGAGCTGGCCACCACGTGGCCGGCGGAGTCGAAGATGCGGAGGTCCCAATCGTCGGCGCCGCTCAGGTCGAGGACGACGTTGACGACGAAGGAGTACGTCGGCGGGACGATGGTGAGCTTGTAGTTGTCGCACAGCGGATCGGACGGGCCGCTGCACCCGACCGCCGCGATAGGCGGCTTGACGTCGACCGCCCAACTGGTCGAGGGCTGCGCCGCCGACACCGAGCCGGATGCCGGCGTCGCGGCGTGCGAGACCGCGGCTCCGAGTAGGAGCAGTAGTGCTGCTATTTGAGCTATGGGTAAAAAGCGACCTCTGTTCATGGGTTCCTCCTCCTCTCGCCATCACGCTAGCTCTGTAGGGAGGGCGATGGGCAGAAGGAGAGGTCCCCAGCGGGAGGGAGGAGATTCCCCCGTCTCACGGTGAGGAAAACCCCTCAGGGGGGCCTGCTGCCTGGGGGAAACCCCCCAGCCCGGATGAGGTCATTCCCCGGTTTCGCGGCCGGGCCCCACGCTCGATAGTGGGGCTCGAGGTCCGGCGGACGCGGAGGCCTCAGCTCCGCGTGGCCGGGCGACCCCCTACGGCAGGCCTTGGCGGCCGGCAATTCCGCCGGCCACTCCCCGCAGGCCGTGGCGCCCTTCCGGGAAGGGCGCCACGGCGCTTTTTCTGCAAGGGAGGGTGCGCTGGGGTGGTGGACCTAGAAGGCGCCGCGGATGAGGAGCACCGGCGCACCCTGCCCGCCACCGACGGCGAACAGGCTGTAGGCGGCGTTGGGGATGAACTGGTCGAGCTTCACTGTGACGTCCACGACGGCATTCGTCCGGTCGTCCGCAAGGGAGCGGGGGAAGAAGTCGGCCTGGATGGGGCCGAAGCCGGCGATGAAGTAGCTCGAGCTCGGAAGGTTCACGCCGCGGATGGAGAGGGTCGTCCTGACTCCGACGACGATTTCGAAGGGCTGGACGGAGTCGACCCTGGGCACGGCCGGGGCAGCGGAGAGGATCTGCAGCGGAGCTCCCCGGAGCCCGAGAACGAGGAGTTGGTAGTTGCCTCCGGGAGTCCCCTGCGGGATGTTGACCAGCAGGCTGACGCTGTTGGGATTGGGCGGCGGGAAGGAGAGGATGGAGATGCCGGCCGCGATCGGGGTGGCACCGACGATCGAATACCCCTGGGGGTAAGGCGGGAGGTTCGAGCCGGTGACCGTGAGGACGCTCTGGGCTCCCGCTTGGATCGTGCTCGGCTGCACCGCGATCCCGGTGACCCCGCTGACGATGACGAATTGGATACTCCCCGTCAGCCCGTTGTTCTGGGCCTGGAGAACATAGGTGCCGCCCGGCGTCAAGGGCGAGATCGCGAGGCCGAGGGTGACCATGTCGGACGTGCCGACGGCCGAGAGGATCTGGAAGAACGGGCTGGGAGCGCCGCTGCCGTCCAGGACGGAGTAGTTGTACGGGAGGATGGTGGGGAGGTTCACGCCGGTGACCACGACGTTCTGCAGCCCCGGCGTGACCTGGCCGGGCTGGATCGAGACCAGCCTCGGTGCCTGGCTGATCGGGAGCGGCGGCGGCAGGAAGACCGGCTGCGGGAACACTGGGAATTCCGGGGGATTGTCCGGGTCGAACGGTGGACGGCGGGCCCGCACGATCTGGTTTGCCGCCAACCCGGAGGCTCTGAGCCCGGCTGTCTCTGCGACGGACAGATCCTGAGCAGCGAGGGCATCCCCGACGTTTGGATTCGACATGTCGCTTCTCCTTGTAACGAAGCCGGGACGTCCATCCGTCGCGGCGTTCTTGAGAAGCTACTGATCCCAAAGAGAGCTCGTCGGGTTAGTTCAGGTCTTTCGTAGTGGTGAGGGCGGCCCTGGCGCCCTTCCGGGAAGGGCGCCACGGCGCTTCTTGCTCCAGGCACAACCTGACGAAGGCTAGGATCCAGGACCGCTGGCGTCCCTGCCGGCTTCTTCTTACCTCCCTAGGCACGCTAGTATCGTAGCGGACCGATTGCATGCCGCGGATCTTCGACAATATCGAGCGTGCCCTTTTGCCCGCGCTGCGGGACGGGTTGGCCTTGTCCGATCGCGCGGACTTCTGCGTTGGATACTTCAACCTGCGTGGCTGGAAGGCGATCGACACCCTCGTCGAGCGCTGGCCGGGAGGAGAAGGGAATTGTTGCCGGTTGCTTGTTGGGATGCAGCGGCTCCCCCAGGAGGAGCTGCGCGAGGCCCTCAGCCTACTGCCGCGGGCCAACGGCATCGATCTCCAAACGGCCGTTCGACTCAAGCGGCGCCTGGCTGAAGAGTTCCGCGAGCAGCTCACTCTGGGCGCCCCGACCGACGAGGACGAGGCGGGTCTGCGGCGGCTGGCAGCACAGCTTCGAGCCGACAAGCTTATCGTCAAGCTCTTTCTGCGCCACCCACTGCATGCGAAGCTCTATCTTCTGTTCCGCTCGGACCCGATCAATCCGATCGTCGGCTTCCTCGGCAGCAGCAATCTCACCTTTGCGGGCCTCGCCCAACAGGGTGAGCTCAACATCGACGTCCTCGACCACGACGCCTGCGTCAAGCTGGCCACGTGGTTCGAGGATCGCTGGAGCGATCGTTTCTGCCTCGACATCTCGAACGACCTTCTCGAGGCGATCGACCAGAGCTGGGCACGCGAAGAGGTCTACCCGCCTTACCTCATCTACTTGAAGATGGTCTACCATCTAGCCCGCGAAGCCCGGGCTGGATTGGCCGAGTTCCGCATCCCGAAGGATTTCGGCAGCAAGCTCCTCGCCTTCCAGACCGCGGCAGTCAAGATCGCCGCCCATCACCTCAACAAGCGCGGCGGCGTGCTCCTGGGCGATGTCGTGGGGCTGGGCAAGACGCTCATGGCCACGGCACTCGCGAGGATCTTCGAGGACGACCACGGGCTCGAGACCCTGATCCTCTGCCCCCGGAACCTGGTCCGTATGTGGGAGGACTATCGCGAGCAGTACCGGCTACGAGCCCGTGTGCTGCCCATCACCCGGGCCGCCCAGGAGCTGCCGGACCTGCGCCGCTACCGCTTGGTGCTGATCGACGAGAGCCACAACCTGAGAAACCGCGAGGGCAAGCGCTACCGTGCCATCCGCGAGTACATCGAGGAGAACGAGAGCAAGGTCATTCTTCTCTCTGCGACTCCCTACAACAAGACCTACCTCGACCTGTCGAGCCAGCTCCGGCTTTTCGTGCCAGAGGACGCTCGGCTCGGCCTCAGGCCCGAACGGCTGCTGCGCGAGCTCGGAGAGCCCGAGTTCGTCCGCCGCCATCAGTGCAGCCCCGACTCCCTCGCCGCTTTCGAGAAGAGTGAGTATGCGGACGACTGGCGCGAGCTGATGCGCCTCTACCTCGTCCGTCGTACCCGGACCTTCGTCCAGGAGAACTACGCCGAAACCGATGCCGAAACCGGGCGCCGGTATCTGACGTTCGAGGACGGTAACCGCTCCTACTTCCCGGCCCGGGTGCCGCGGACGGTGCGCTTCGCGATCGCCGAGAAAGACGTTGATGACCCTTACGCCCACCTGTTCTCGGACGGGGTGGTGGATGTCATCAACTCCCTGGCCCTCCCGCGGTACGGCCTCGGCAACTACGAGACAGCGTCCAGGCGCGAGCCCCCAACCCCGGCGGAGGCCAAGATCCTCGCTAACCTGTCTCGCGCCGGCCGGCGCCTTATGGGGTTCTGCCGGACCAACCTGTTCAAGCGGCTGGAGAGCAGCGGCTGGTCCTTCCTCCAGTCGGTCGAGCGCCACGTGCTGCGCAACTTCGTCTTTCTCCATGCCATCGAGGCCGGGCTCCCCTTGCCGATCGGCACCCAGGACAGCGCCGCCCTCGATTCCCGCTTCTCCGATGCCGACCCCGAGCTCGCTGCCCAAGCCGGGCTTTTCGAAGGGAACGGAAACGGCGAGGGTGCCCCGGGGAGGGATGCCGAAGAAGTGGAGCGGAGCGAGCTCCTGACGGAGGAGGACTTCCGGCGGCGGGCGGGTGAAGTTTACCGCCAATACGAGACCCGCGAGCGGCACCGGTTCAAGTGGCTGCGGGCAGACCGCTTCGTCGACGGGCTGGCCACGGACCTCCTGGCCGACAGCCGCCGTCTCCTTTCGGTGCTCCAAGACTGCGGCCCCTGGGACTCGGCGCGAGACCATAAGCTTGAGGCCCTGGTCCGGATCGTCGCAGAGGCCCACGGCGGGGAGAAGGTTCTCCTCTTTTCCCAGTTCGCCGACACAGTCGCGTACCTGGAGCGGGAGCTCCGGGCCCGTGGCCTTGGGGAGGTCGCGGCGGCGACCGGCGCCTCTCCCGACCCCACGCTCCTCGCCTGGCGCTTCAGCCCGGAGAGTAACGCAAAGAGAAAGCAGATCGCTGCCGTAGACGAGATTCGGGTTCTCCTCGCCACGGACGTCCTGAGCGAGGGCCAGAACCTGCAGGACTGCCGGGTGGTGGTCAACTACGATCTGCCCTGGGCAATCATCCGGCTCATCCAGCGGGTGGGGCGCATCGATCGGATCGGGCAGCGCGCCGAATCTCTCCTCTGCTACTCGTTCCTCCCCGCCGACGGAGTCGAGCGGATCATCCGCCTGCGGAGCCGAGTGCGCCAGCGCCTCCGCGAGAACGCCGAGGTGGTAGGGACGGACGAGCGGTTCTTCGATGATGACGAGGACGACGGAGTTCTGTTTGACCTCTATAACGAGAAGTCGGGTCTCCTAGATGGCGAAGGGGACAGCGAGGTGGATCTCGCCTCTCATGCCTACCAGCTCTGGCGCAATGCCATCGAAGCGGATCCGAGCCTCGAGAAAAAGGTGACCGAGCTGCCCGACGTCGTCTACTCGACTCGTTCCCATACTCCGGCACACTCCGGCCCGCCTGGGGTGCTCCTCTACTTGCGGACGACAGACGATAACGACTTCCTCGCCTGGGTGGACGGGGAGGGCCGGAGCGTGACGCAGTCGCAGCTCGCAGTCCTGGATGCCGCGCAGTGCGAGCCGGCTACGCCGGCTCTCCCTCGGCAGGAGGCGCATCACGAGCTGGTCCGCAAGGGGGTCGAGCTGATCGGGGCGCGCAGGCGGAGCGGCGCCGGTGCCCTTGGCCGCCCGTCCGGGGCAAGGTTCCGTACCTACGAGCGCCTGAAGAACTACATCCTTTCGGTGAAGGGGACTCTCTTCGACCTCGCCGAGCTGCATCGGGCGGCTGACGAGATTTACCGCTTCCCTCTGCGAGCGACCGCAGCGGATCAGATCAACCGCCAGCTCCGCACCGGCGTCTCCGACGAAGACCTCATCCGGCTCGTGCTTGCCCTGCGCGAGGAGGACCGATTCTGCATCGTCCGAGAGGACGAGCCCGATCCTGAGCCGCGTATCATCTGCTCACTCGGGCTCCATCCACCCACTTCGAGGTGAATTCTTTGCCCAAGCTCAACGCCCAGCGTACTCGCGAGATCCTGCAGACGTTCGACTTCCGGCGGCTCTTCGTCGACGAGCTGGGGTGGACGCAAGAAAAGGATCAGAATCCGCGACGCTGGAGCGTCAAGGGGAAAGAATTCCAGGGGCGGAAGATTGCCCATCTGGGAGGCGTGGCCGTGCTCGAGCTGACGGCCGAGGACGGCGTCGTCCCAGAGGCCAAGGCCCGTCTGGACGCCCATCGGGAGATCGCCAAGGTCGAGCACGAGCACGTCCTGATCTTCGTCGACCGCGACCGCACCCAGAGCGTGCTCTCCTGGGCCAAGCGAGAAGGCTCGAAGCTCAGCCCGCGCAGCCACTCCTTCTTCAAAGGCCAGCCGGGCGACCTCTTCCTCTCGAAGCTGTCGGCCCTGGTAGTGGATATCGCCGAGGTTGACGTCCGTGGCGATGCTGCGGTCGTCGAGGTCGCCTCGCGCCTGCGGGAAGCGCTCGACGTCGAGCGGGTCACCAAGCGCTTCTACAGTGAGTTCCAAGAACAGCACGAGCTCTTCCTGGAGAGTATCGAGGGGATCGAGAACGAGCGGGACCGCCGCTGGTACGCCTCGGTCCTTCTCAACCGCCTGATGTTCGTCTACTTCCTCCAGAAGAAGGGTTTTCTGGACGGCGGGGATCAAACCTATCTGCGCTGCAAGCTCGAGGCAAGCCGGAAGGAAGGGCCGGACCTCTTCTATAGAAGCTTCCTGAAGATCCTCTTCTTCGAAGGATTCGCCCGTCCCGCCGCCGAGCGCAGCCCTGAAGCCAGGCGCCTCCTGGGGGAGATCTGTTTCCTGGACGGCGGCCTCTTTCTACCGCACCAGATCGAGACCGCTCATGAGGACCTCCAGATCCCGGACGCGGCCTTTGCGAGTATCCTCGACCTCTTCGAGCGCTATTCCTGGAGCTTGAACGACACTCCCGGCGGACAGGACGACGAGATCAACCCGGACGTCTTGGGCTACATCTTCGAAAAGTACATCAACCAGAAGGAGTTCGGTGCCTACTATACGCGGCCCGAGATCACTCGATACCTCTGCGAGAAGACGATCTATGCCCTGGTTCTCGACCGCGTGAACGCGGGAGTGTGGGCGAGCGAGCGGAAGTTCGAAACCATCGAAGAGCTGCTCCTGCGTCTCGACGCGCGGCTCTGCCGCAAGCTGTTCAAGGAGGTCTTGCCGAGCCTTTCGATCCTCGACCCGGCCTGCGGCTCGGGGGCGTTCCTGGTGGCGGCCCTGAAGACGCTGCTGGATGTCTATTCGGCCGTCGTCGGCCGGATCGAGTTCGTCAACGACCGCGGATTGCGGGAGGAGCTCAAGAGAGCCAAGGCCGAGCATCCCTCGATCCAGTACTGGGTCAAGAAGAAGATTGTCACCGACAATCTCTTCGGCGTAGACATCATGGAAGAAGCGACGGAGATCGCCAGGCTCCGCCTTTTCCTCACGCTCGTCGCCTCGGCGACGAGCGTCGAGGAGCTGGAGCCACTGCCGAACATCGACTTCAATATCCTCTCGGGGAACTCGCTCATCGGGCTGCTCCACGTCGAGGATGAAGACTTTGAGCGGCGGCAGGGAGGAGGTCAGTCCCATCTTTTTCGCCGGACGTTCCGCCAGGTGCTCGCCGAGAAGAATCGGCTGATCGAGGCGTACCGCCACTTCATAGGCAACACACAGCGGCTTGGAGAGGTCCGCGACGAGATCGACCGTGAGAAGGAGGAGGCGAAAGCGACCTTGAACGAAATTCTTCTCGCGGAATTCAAGGATATCCGCTTCGAGCAGGCAACCTGGGACCGCCAGAAGAACGAGCCGGGCAAGCCGTTGCGGCGGCCCGTCTCCTTCAAGGATGTCGCGGACCTCCGACCGTTCCACTGGGGTTACGACTTCGACGAGATCCTCGGCAAGCAGGGCGGATTTGATATCATTCTCACCAATCCTCCCTGGGAGGTCTTCAAACCGCAAGCCAAGGAATTCTTCGCCGAGCATTCAGACATCGTCACGAAGAACATCATGACGATCAAGGAGTTCGAGAAGGAGCAGGCGAAGCTCCTCAAGAACCGCGAGGTCCGCGAAGCCTGGCTCGAGTACCTGAGCCGCTTCCCGCACGTGAGCCTCTATTTCAGGACATCTCCCCAGTATAGTAACCAGATTTCCATCGTCGAAGGCAAGAAGGCCGGAACCGACATCAACCTCTACAAGCTTTTCCTGGAGCGTTGTTTCCGCGTGCTGCGGGAAGGTGGGTACTGCGGGATTTTGCTACCGCCGGGGATCTACGCGGATCTTGGGGCTAAAAGGCTGAGAGAGCTTCTCTTCTCGGAGACCAAGCTCTCGGTGCTGTTCGGGCTTTCCAACGAAAAATATATCTTTGAAGGTGTTCATCATTCCTTCCGCATCTGTCTACTGACCTTAAAAAAAGGCGGGACGACGACCTCGTTCACGGCAGCATTTCGGATCAATCCGAGAGAGGCTATCTCGGCGGAACGTCTCGACTGGTTTTTCGCAACCGCATCCGAGCACCTCACTCTCACATGGGATCTGATCAGAAAGCTGTCGCCTGGATCGTTCTCTGTGCTTGAGTTCAAGAACAAGGTCGACGCCTCTATCGCAGATAAACTCTCCAAGTTTCCCTTGCTTAGGGATGAAGTAGACGGATCTTGGAGCGTGCAGCTCGTCAGGGAATTTGATATGACCAACGATAGCCATCTATTTGAGACGTCGCCGGGCCCACAGAAGCTTCCTCTGTACGAGGGGAAGATTATTCATAAATTTACGGTCGCTTGGGGTGCGCCGAAATACTGGCTTGATGAGTCAACCGCCAGGCAATCTCTTTTAGGGCGCGAAGAAGACAGCGGGCAAGAGCTCGAATACGAGGGATACCGTCTGGGTTTCCGCGACATCGCTCGAAGCACGGATGAGCGGACGATGATCATGGCAATGTTGCCTCGGCAAATCTTCTGTAACCATACTCTTCCTACGGCGGTTGTTCGTTCCGTCGGTGGCGGCCCCGATTTGTCGTCCGCACTCTTCCTTTGTGCTGTCATGAACAGCTTCACTGCCGACTACCTCTTGAGGCAGCGTGTCACAACGCATCTGACTTTCTTCATCGTGTATCAGCTTCCCGTGCCCAGGCCGTCTCAGGATAGCCGTGTCTTTGGCTCGATCGTCGAGCATTCGGCGCGGTTGAGTTGTGTTTCTCTGGAATTCGCTGACCTTTGGCAGGACGTTATGGGTTCGCCGTGGTCCGAGCAGAAAGCAGCGACCGGCCCTGCCGATCGGGCACGGCTACGGGCGGAGCTGGACGGCCTCATTGCTCACCTGTACGGGTTGACCGAGGAAGAATTCGCCTACATCCTTACCACCTTCCCCGTCGTTCCCCAGGAGGAAAAGGACGCTGCCCTCGCCGCCTATCGTGCATTCGCGCCGCGGCCGGGCGACCCGCAGATCCTAGCCTTGATCGAGCGGGGGGAGAGCGCTGAGCTGGAATTCAAGTCCACGGCCCGGTGGGACCTACGCGAGGGTAAGAAGAACCCGGATCTCGAGGCTGTGCTCCGCTTCACCGTCGCGGGCTTCCTTAACGCGCACGGCGGCACGCTCCTCATCGGGGTCGGCGACGACGGATCGATCGTCGGCTTGCAGCCTGATTATGGGACGTTCAGGAAGCCGAACCGGGACGGTTTCGAGCTGTTCCTGACCGAGCTTCTGCTCGGCGCCATGGGCAAGGATGTGGCGACCTGCATCCGCACCACCTTTCATGAAGTCGAGGGTAAGGACGTCTGCCGGATAACGGTCGCGGCTGGTCCGCGACCTGTTTTCCTCAAGGAGGGTAACGACGAGGTCTTCTACCTCCGAACGGGGAATTCGACTCGCCGACTCTCGACTCGAGAAGCTGTTCAGTACTGCAAGACGCGCTGGCAGGGCTGAGCTGCGCACCCGGGAGGGCCCTCACGGCAACAGCCCCCGCCGCGCCGCATACCGGACGAGCTCGGCGGTGTTGTGGACGCCGAGCTTCTCCATCAGACGGTAGCGGTGGTTGTCGGCGGTCTTGACGCTGATGCCGAGAACGCGGGCGACCTCTTTGGTGGTCCTCCCGTCGACGACGAGATGAAAGACCTCGCGCTCGCGGGGGGAGAGGGCACCGTAGGGGGCGTCCGCGGTGCGCTCGGGATGGCGGTACTGCTCGGCGAGGACCTGGGCCGCCTGGGGACCGAAGTAGCCGTGGCCGGCATGGAGGGCGCGGACGGCGGCCAGCAGCTCGTCCACGGCGCTGTCTTTGATCAGGTAGCCGGAAGCGCCGGCGCGCACGATGGGGAGGATGTACTCCTCCTCTTCGTGGACGCTGAGCACGAGGAGGCGGGTCTGCGGCAGCTCGGCATGGATGCGCCGCACCGCTTCGAGGCCCGAGAGGCGGGGCATCGAGAGGTCGAGGATCGCCACCTCGGGCCGCGTGGCGAGTGCTTTCTCGACCGCCTCGAGGCCGTCCGCCGCCTCGGCCACCACCTCGCACTCGCCGCTCTCTGCGAGGAGGCTCACCAGCCCCTTGCGCACGATGGTGTGATCGTCCGCCACCAGCACCCGCACACGGCCGGTCATGGCGTCTCCAGCAGGGGGACGACGGCGGAGATGACGGTGCCCTGGCGCGGCGTCGAGGTGAGCTCCAGCCGGCCGCCGAAGAGCTCGAGGCGATCGCGCATGCCGCGCAAACCGACGCCGGTCGCCGCGGCGGGCGCGAACACGGCCCGCGGGTCGAATCCCTTGCCGCGGTCGGCCACGTGCAGCTCGAGGCTGCCGCCGCTCTTGGACACTGCCACCTCGGCGCGGTCGACGCCGGCATGGCGGAGCACGTTGGTGAGCGCCTCCTGGACGATGCGGAAGACCAGCGTCTCGAGGTCCGCGTCGAGGCGCTCGGCGAGACCCTCGACGGTCAGCTCGACGTGCATGCCGGTGCGCTCCTCCAGGGTGCGGGCGAGCCAAGAGAGCGCCGCCGGCAGGCCGAGGTCGTCGAGCACCGGTGGGCGCAACAGCCGGGAAAGCTCGCGGCTCTCGTTGAGGGCCAGGCGGGCCAGCTCGACCGAATCGGCGAGGCGGGCCGCCATGTCTCCCGCTTGGCCCTCGGGGATCTTCTGTTGCAGGCGGCCGAGCTGGTGGGTGAGGGCGGTCAGCGTCTGGCCGAGCCCGTCGTGGAGCTCGCGGGCGAGCCGGCGCCGCTCGTCCTCCTGGACTTTCCATACCGCCTTGGCGAGACTGCGGAAGCGGCGCTCGCCCTCGATCAGGCGCTGAAAGAGGCGCTCGTTCTCCCGCGTGATGGCGCGCACGCGGTCGATGATGTCGTGCATCGGGTCCGGAGGGTCAGCCGGCGTTGTGCCGGCCGGGTCCGCCACCGTCTCCGCCGGCCTTCTGGCCGCTTCGGGTCGGCTCCGCAACGTCCTTTACCTCCACGATTCGGTCGAAGGACTGCCGCTGCGCGGGCGCCAGGTCCCGGCTCACCCGCGCGATCTCCTCGGCGGCCCGGCCGCGCTCGGCTCCGGCCTCCGCCGGCTTGCCGCTGCGTTCGAAGGCGAGCGCGAGGAGTTGGTGCAGGCGATAGGCGCGGGCATACCCGCCGCACGCCGCCGCCTCGTCGAGACCCGCCCGCGCCACCGTGCGCGCTCTCTCTGCGTCGCCCGCGGCGAGCGCCGCGCGAGCCAAGGCCTCGGCGGCGCGCAGCCGTAGCCGCGCATGGCCGAGCGCCTCGGCCTGTGTCCGCAGCCGCTCCAGCTCGGCGAGCGCCGGCCGCGCACGGCCAGCGTCGAGGTCCACCTCGGCGGCCGAGAGACGCGTCTCGAGCAGCTCGACCACGCTGTGGCTCTCCTGGGCGTCGGCCACCGCGCGGTGGAGCACCTCCCGCGCCCGCTCGCGCTCGCCGCGCAGCCGGTGCCATTCCCCCTGCAGCCGTTCGAGCTCGGCCTGGTGCTCGCGGTTCTTCCCCTCGCGCAACAGCTCCGCCGCCGCCTTCAGGCGCTCGTCGGCCCCCTCCGCGCTGCCCAGCTCGAGCTGGACCTCAGCCTGGGCGAGGGTAAATTCGGCGAGCCCGCGGCGGTCGCCAAGCTGGCGCAGCACGCCGAGGGCCTCGGTGAAGGAGGCGAGGGCGGCCGCTGGCCGACCCTGGTATTGAGCCAGGCGGCCGAGCTGGCCAAGCGCGAGAGCGTTCGCCTCATTCATGTCCAGCTCGCGGCTCGAACGCGCGGTGGTGAGGAACGACTTCACGGCGTCGTCCCACTCCCCCTTCGCCGTCGCGAGGAGGCCCAGGTTCTGCGTCGCCAGCACGACGCCGGCCGGGTCGCCGCTCTTCTTGGCCAGGTCGAGCCCTTGCTGCCAGTAGACCAGGGCGTCGTCGTAGCGCCCCAGCAGATAGCAGGCGAAGCCCACGTTGCCGAAGCTCTGGGCGAGGGCGACGTCGTTGCCCAGATCGCGGCGGACGCGCAGTGCCTTCTGGTAGTGGCCGAGGACCTCCTCGTAGCTGCCGCGCTCCTCGGCGAGGACGCCGAATTCGTTGTAGAGGTCGGCGATGCCGGGCTTGTCTCCGAGACGTTCCAGCAGCTTGAGCGCCTCGGTGAGCTGGCGCTCCGCCTCCGCGTACTCGCCGCGCACGGTATGGATGTTCGCCAGGTTGCGCAGGGTGTTGGCATAGCCGCGCTCGTCGCCGATGCGCTTCCGGATGGCCGCCGCCTGCTCGTAATACTCCACCGCTCGTCCCATCTCGCCCAGGTAGCGGTAGGCGACGCCGAAGGCGTTGAGCACGTCGGCCCGCCCTTTGTCGCTCTCGAGCTGGTTTTGCACCACGAGCGCGCGCACCAGGTCCTCGTCGACGGCGCGGCGGGCGTTACCGGCGAGGATGGAGTACTTGCCGTGAAGGTACCAGGCGCGCGGGTGATGGGGCGCCAGCTTCACCACTTCCCCGAGGGTGGCCAGAGCGCGATCGAGATTGCCCTGCTCGCCATAGGTCTCGGCCATCTCGACGCGCGTCTCGAGGTCGGCGGGATAGCGCTGGACGAGATGGGCGAGGATCTCCTGCGCCTTCTCGGGATGGCCCTGGAGGCGCGCCGCGACCGCCTGCGCTTCGTAGGCGCTGCGGCTCTCTCCCGCCCCCAGGCTGTCGACCGCATGCCGGGCGGCCTCCCGCGCCTCGTCGCGGCGGCCGAGCGCCTCGCGGGCGCGGGCGAGCTGCACCCAGGCGGCGCTGAAGCGCGGATCGCTCGCCACCGCCCGCTCCAAGGCGGTCACCGCCGCGAGGTCGTCGCCGCGCGCCCGGCTCGCCACACCGGCCGCATAGGCAGAGAGCGCTGCCGGTGACCGGCTGAGCGCCGGCTGGGCGGCGGCGGGCGGCACGGCGAGCCGGCCGCGCAGGGTGGTCCCCAGGCGGTCGACCAGATGGAAGGCTTCGCCCGCCGGCGCCTCGGCGGAGAGTGCCTGCGCAGGCGCGCCCGGGAGGTCGACCGCCAGCAGCGACAGGTCGATGCGCAGGGTGCTCCCCGCGGCGTGCACCCGGCCGCTGACCAGCCGGTCGGCGTCGAGCAGCTCGGCCAGCCGTCGCGCCTCGGCGGCGGGCAGCGGTCCGGGCGGCAGCTTGAGGCTCTCCAGCGTGCGGAAGACCTGCTGGCTGTCGAGCACCCGCAGCCCGGGGGATTCGGCGAGCGAGGCGGCGAGCATCTCGGGCAGACCGGACGCGACCCAGGAGAGGTCTGCGCGGCCGGTCTCGTCGGCGAGCGGCAGCAGGGCCAGGGCATGGCGCGGCGCTGTTGCTGTCTGCGCAGCGGGAGCCCGCCGGGCGAGCCAGCCGCGTGCGCGGGCGGTCCAGCCCACGGCGAGGAGAGCGAGAAGCACAGCGGCAGCCGGCACGGCCCACCGCCACGCGCGGGGAAGCGGGCGGCGCACACGGCCGAGGTCGGCGAGGACTTCCTCGGCGGTCTGATAGCGCCGCGCCGGGTCGCGCTGCAACAATCGCCGCACTACCGCGGCAAGCTGCGGCGTGACCTTGACCCCCTTCGCAGCCCCCAGCGTGCGCAGGTCCCGGGTTGTACCGCTCAAGCGTTGCGCCAGCACTTCCGCTTCGGAGCCGCCGGCGAAGGGGAGCTCGCCGGTCAGCATCTCGTAGAGCAGGATGCCCAGCGCGTAGAGGTCGGCGCGGCCGTCCACCTCTTCGCCGCGCGCCTGCTCCGGCGACAGGTAGTCGAGCGTGCCGATGACGGCGCCGGGCAGCGTCAGGCCGGAGCCCGCCAGCGAACGGGCGACGCCGAAGTCGCTGATCGCGGCGCGTCCGGATTCGTCGACCAGGACGTTGCCGGGCTTGAGGTCGCGGTGCACGACGCCGGCCGCGTGGGCGGCGGCGAGCGCCGCCGCGAGCTGCCGGGCGATGGCCACTGCGCGCTCCGGGGCGAGGCGTCCCTCGGCGGCGAGGAGCTCGCCGAGCGAGCGGCCAGCGATGTAGTCCATGGTGAGGAAGACGAGGTCGCCGTCCCGCCCCAGGTCGTGGGTGCGGACGACGTTCGGATGGCTGACCTGGCGGGCGAGCACCAGCTCTTGCTTGAAGCGCTCGAGGCGGAGGGCGTCCTGCGCCAGATCGGGGCGCAGGACCTTGATGGCGACGGGCAGGTCCAGGTGCTCGTCCTGGGCGCGGTAGACCATGCCCATGCCGCCGACGCCCACCAGCTCCGCGATCCGGTAGCGCCCGGCGATCTGTGCCCCGACCGCCAAGCGGCGGACGGAGCCGTCGGCGGTGCGGGTCGGGGCTTGTTCCGGCGGCGGTGACGGGTCTCCCGCCGCGCCGGTCCTCACGGTCCGGCTCCGAGAGTGGAAGCGGAGCCAGCGACGGTGCGCGGCCACCTCTCGGGATGGTAGGCGTCGGGCCGCGCCACTTTGAGCGAGCGCTCGAGAACGGCCGAGACCTCTCCGGCGAGCCGGGTGCGCAGCGACGGATCGGTCTCCTGGCCTCCCGAGATGCGGTGCGCCAGCCCCTTGAGCTCGGTGTCGAGGCGCGCCACCGCGATGGCCAAGCCCGCCTGCGCGGCCAAGGCCTCCAGGATCTGGAGATCGAGCTCGGTGAACGCCGTACCGGGCTTGCGGCTGTCGGCATACATGACGCCGATCAGCCGGTCGAGGGCCTGCACCGGCACGCAGAGAAGAGCGCGGATGCCGCCGCCGACGACGCTCGCCCGGTCGCCGAGCTCGGCATCCGACAGCGCATCCGCGCTCACCACCGAGTCTCCCGTGGTGAGCACGCTCTCGACGGCGCCCAGGCTGCCGGTGAACTCCGTGGTCTGCAAGTCCTCCCAGGAGAGCCCCGAACGGGCGACCACCTCGAGCTCGCCGTCCGTGCCCGCCAGCAGCAGGAAGCCGCGTTCCGCCCCCGACAGCTCGAGCATCGAGGCGACCACCCGCGGCAGGAGCTCTCCCAGGCCCGCGCCCGGCGCCAGGCCGCGGACCGCTTCCAGCGAGGTCGTCCAGCGCCGCAGCCGCTCCTCTTCGACGCTGGCGACCGTGCCCGACACGATCTCGAAGCGGGCGATCAGGCCGCCGAAGCTGATCCAGCTCCGCTCGCGGAGCGGCCCCTCGCGGCTCGGCACGCCGTCGATCAGCGTGCCGTTCTTGCTGCCGAGATCGCGCACCGACCATCCGGAAGGGCCGTGGACCAGCAGCGCGTGGCGGCGGGAGACCCGTTCGTCGGCGAGCACCACGTCGCAGTCCGGATCGCGGCCGGCGACCAGCTCGCCGTCCTCGGGCAGGAGGAGCGCCCGGGCCGGACGGGAAGGCAGATGGACGGTCAGGCGCGCGGGCATCGCCCCAGCCGCCTCAGAGCCCCTGATCGCTCTTGAGGCCGAGACTGAATTGCAGCGTCATCGTCTCGGAGCGCAGCAGGCCGCCGACGTCGACCAGGTCGCGCGCCGAACGCCAGACGTTCGGGATGCCATTCCCGCTCTTCTGCTGGACGTAGGCCAGGAAGTCGTTGACGTCCTGGATGGCAGTCTGCGTCGAGCCGTGCTGGGCGTCCGCGCGGATGGTCGTCATGCGTGCGGCCAGATTGGCCTGGACGCTCGGCGTGATCGAGCTTGCGTTGTCAGCCAGGATCTGGTCCAGGCGGTCGAGCTTCGCCGCGATGACCTGGTCGACCGGCCGGATGTCGACGGCGATGAGGAATTCCGAGAAGCCGCCCGCGGAGCCGCGCGCGCGGTAGCTGCCGGTCCCAATGCCGGCGGTGATGTCCTCGAACGGCCCGCCGAGCGGAGCGTCGAGCAGGCGCAGCGGACAGGGGATCACCAACTGCAGGTTGTGGGTGTGCAGCTCGAGGCTCACGATGCCGCTGAACGACAGCCCGCCCGTCCGCGGCGGCTCGATGCGCAGCAGCACGGGGAACGTGACGGGGATCGTGCCTCCGGGAAGCCGGGCGAGAAGCTCCGGATCGAGGGGGTTGATCAGCCGCGCCGAAAGCCCGAGATTCGCGACCGTGAGCCCGACCGCGTTCTCGAAGCTCAAGGTGGCGTCGGCGCCGATGTCCCCCGGCAGCACGATGTTGAAGCTGACGGTGTTGCCACTGACCGTGGCGTTGGCGATCCCGTTCAACGGAACGCCAGGAAGCTGGCCGGCGGCCGGCAGGGCTGCCGTCAAGACGAGCGCAAGACTGGCGAGAATCCTGCTCATGATCTCATCTCCCGGAAAAGAACGCATCGACAACCCACACGTGAAACCGCTGACGCCACTGCCTTAAAGCGGGTGCAATTAGCATACCATACACGCCCTCCGCGCGCCAAGGCCTCGCTTTCTACCGCGTAGCGTTCCCTGCGAGCCGGCTGCCGAAGAAATCTCCCGCCTTCCAGTGCGGCGCCTCGGCGGCCTGCGCCACCAGGTAGCTGACCAGGAAATTCAAGCGTACGAACTGCGTGCCGGCCTCGAAGTCGATCGTCTGGCTCATGTCGTCGCTGGGATGATGATAGGTCGTCTGCAGCCATTTCTGGACGGCGGCGGGGCCGGCGGCGGGATCGTCCGTCAGGAAGCCGGGGTTGAGGAAGAGCGAGGGGATGCCTTCGAGGATGAAGGAGAGCTGGTCGCTGCGGATGAAGACGACCTCCTCGGGGAACGGGTCCGGGCTCACCGCGAGACCCAGCGTGCGCGCCGCCTGCGCGGTGGTCTGTCCGAGGCTCGAATGCTCGGCGCCGAAGGCGATGACGTCGCGCAGGGGATGGAGCATCAGGATCATGTCGACGTTGATGTCGGCGACGATCGCGTTGCGCGGCACCGTGGGGTGATGGACGAAGTACTCCGAGCCCTGGAGGCGGTTCTCCTCGCCGGTGACGGCGAGGAACAGCACGGACCGCCGCGGCGGCGTCGGAAGGCTCGCGAACGCGTTCGCCATCTCCAGCAGGGAAGCGACGCCGGAAGCGTTGTCGTAGGCTCCGTTGTAGATGGCGTCGCCGTCGACTGGCTCGCCGATGCCGAGGTGGTCGAGGTGGGCGGTGAGGACGACCACCTCGTCGCGCAGCTTGGGATCCGAGCCGCGGAGCAGAGCCGCCACGTTGGGGCTCTCGGCCCGCCCGTGCTCGCTCACCGTGCGCATGCTCGCCTGCACGGGAAGCGGGAACGAGAGCGGCCGGCCGGCCTCGGCGGCCTTGAAGACCTCGTCCAGCGAGTGCGGCGCCGCGACGAACAGGCTCTCGGTCGGCTTCCGGCCGAGGGCGCCGACGCCGCGGATTTGAGGCCGGGCCCGGAACGGGACGCCGGCTTCGGTCAGCCACTGGTAGCTCGGCGCCTTGAGAACCCGCACGAAGGTCTCCCACGGCAGCCGCTTCGCGTCCGTTGGGGTCAGGAACCCGAGGACCGCGACGGCGCCGCGTTCGAGCGCCGCATCCATCTTGAGCTGGGTGATGGAATAGTACGCGCGCTGGTCACTGGGGAACGTGGCCGGCGCTCCGGACAGCAAGACGACGATCTTCCCCCGCACGTCGACCCCCGCGTAGTCGTCGTAGCCCAGCTCGGGAGCGCTCACCCCGAATCCCACGTAGACCAGCGGCGCCGTGACTTGGGTGTCGGTTTCCGCAAGGGAGCTGCTGGTGAGCAGATAGTCCTCGCCGTACTTGAGCTCGGTCCGCTTGCCGTCGCGGATCAGGGCGAGCGAGCACTTGGGCTCGACCGTGACGATCCGCCGCAGCGGCACCGGCTGGAAGTAGCTGCCGCCGGTCCCCGCCGGCGCGAGCCCCAGCGCCTCGAACCGCGCCGCCACGTACTTCGCCGCCAGCTCGTAGCCGCGCGTGCCGGTCCCGCGTCCCTCGAGGAGGTCGTCCGCCAGGAACCGCATATGGGCGCGGATGGCCTCGGGACGGATGCGCGCCAGGGCCTTCTCGACCTCCCCCTCCGGCGGCTCGGCCGGCCGCACCGGAGCGGCGGTGGTCAAGGCGAAGGCGCAGGCGGCGGCGAGGACGAGGTTCCGCAAGTGCGGCATGGGTCGACCCTCCAGAGTTTCGCGGATTCTAGCGGATTCTACATGCAACCGTGGGTGGTACCCTTCGTGTCGATGCGCGAGGGGCGAGAGTTTTCGCACGTTCCGATCATTGACGTCAGCGATTTGGTCGCCGGCGCCCCCGGCCGCTGGGCGGGCGCGGAGCAGCTCGGGCAAGCCTGCCGGGAAAGCGGCTTCTTCTACGTCGTCGGGCACGGCGTCGACGAGGGTCTGCAGGCGCGGCTGCGCGAGCTCAGCCGCGAGTTCTTTGCGCAAGACCTGGACACCAAGCTGCGCATCCGCATGGCCTTGGGGGGACGCGCCTGGCGGGGCTACTTCCGCGTCGGCGACGAGCTGACGTCCGGCAAGCCCGACCAGAAGGAAGGCTTGTACTTCGGCGCCGAGCTGGCCGCGGACCATCCGCTGGTCCAGGCCGGCACGCCGCTTCACGGTCCCAACCTTTTCCCCGCGGCGCCAGCAGGATTCCGCGAGACCGTCCTCGACTACATGGCAGCGCTGACTCGGTTGGGACATCGCCTCATGGCCGGGCTCGCCCGGAGCCTGGATCTAGACGCCTCCTACTTCGCGGACCGCATCACCGGTGAGCCGCTGACCCTCTTCCGCATCTTCAACTACCCGCCGCCGAGCGACCCGACCCTGTGGGGCGTCGGCGAGCACACCGACTACGGCTTGCTCACGATCCTGCTTCAGGACGACGCCGGCGGGCTGGAGGTCAAGTCGCAGTCGAAGTGGGTCCCTGCCCCGCCCATTCCGGGCTCGTTCGTCTGCAACATCGGGGACATGCTGGACCGCATGACGCGGGGGCTCTTCCGCTCCACGCCGCACCGCGTCCGCAACCCCGCCGCCCGCGACCGGCTCTCGTTCCCCTTCTTTTTCGATCCCGGCTTCTTCGCCCGCGTGCAGCCGATCGATCTCCCCGCCAACGAGCTTCCACCCGACGACCAGGGCGAGCGCTGGGACCATGCCAGCGTCCACGCCTTCGAGGGCACGTACGGTGACTATCTGCTCAATAAAGTCGGTAAGGTTTTCCCGGGGCTCCGGCAGGCGGCGGGCATCACTCCGGCACGTCCATGAGCACCGGCTGCGCTGTGCGGAACCCCTCGTCGACGCCGTCCTCCCAGGGCCACTGTCCGTAACGGTCGGGATAGACGAGCTGGAGCACGGGGAATTCCTCGTCGCCGTGGAACCAGATACCCAGTCCGAAGTAGTCAGGGTAGAGATACCGCGGGACGGCGCGGAAGACGCAGTCGTATCCCTCGATCAAGTCCGGGCTCGATGTGCCATGCTGGAACTGCCGGCCTGCTTTGATCGCGTCGCCGACGACGTTGATCAACCGGTGACCGGTGTCCAGCGATAGACCGAAGACGATGATCTCAGGATGCCCGAGCGTCGTGTAGAGCCCGACCGAATAGCTGAAGTTGGGCCGCCCCTCCCGCGAGAAGACGTTGAGGACGTGCCATCCGTGCTCCTTGACGTCGGCGACCAGCTTCGATTGCCCTTCGTTCATGGCGGCGGGGCGCTTTGACTCACGACGATCTCGCCTCCGGCCTGCTTCCAGGCATTCAGACCACCGAGGAGGCACGCGACGTTCTTGAAGCCCTGCGCTTGCAGCTCGAGCACCGCACGGGCGCTCGTATGCTCGGACGCTCAGGTGCAATAGGTGATGATGAGCTTGTCCTTGGGCAGCTCGCCGGCGCGGGAGGTGACCTCCCCGAGGGGGACCGTGAGGGCTCCCTGCGCGTGCTCGGCGTCGTAGGACTCCTTGGGGCGGACGTCCACCAGGACGGCTTCCCCCTTGGCCAGCGCCTGCCGGGCCTCGGCGGCTCCGATCCGGCGCGCGGACTCGGACGACGCCGGCGGCGGCGGCTCGACCGCCGGAGCGGCGGCCGGCGGTTGCGCGGTCAAGGGCGGGGACGGCGGCGCGGCGGCGTACAGAGACGCCGCGGCGGCCACCAGGAGGCATCCTGCGGTCCAGCCTGCAATCGTGGCGAATCGAAGCTCCGACATGAGGTCCTCCTTGGGGCGCGGGGCCCCTCAGGGGGGCCGTCGATTGGAGGCCATTCTACAGCGATGCCGGAGGCACAGGGCGAAAAGAGAGGGCGGATGGGCGTCCCATGCCCACCCGCCCGAGCTACGCGCTTCGAGCTTCGTGGGCTACCGGCCGCAGCGCCCCCATCTGTCGCGCCACAGGCCGCGGCGGTCGTGGCGGATGTCCCGGATGTCGCGGCGCGCATCGAAACGGATCGCATGGAGCTCGCGAACGTCGTGGTGCACGTCGCGCAGGTCACGGCGCAAGTCCCAGCGGTTACCGGTCCACAGGTCGTGGCGGATGTCCCGGCGGTCTCGCCACAGGTCACCCCTCTCCACGGCCGCCGCCCGGCGGTCGGATCGGAGGTCTCGCACGTCCTTATGGATGTCCCACCGGTCGGCCCGTACGTCGTCCGCCCGCACGCCGGGGGCGAAGGCGAGACCGACCAGACAGGTCAAAGCGAGGCACAACGCGGTTCTTTTCATGATGCGGGTCCTTTCTGGTTCAAAGATTGAACGGTCTGCTGCTCCGTTGAGATCATGCTCATCGCCTCAGGGCCGCTCTCGCTCGTCTCTCTGGTCTTGTCTCCGGTTTTCTCTCCCTCGCGGCCTGTCTGTTGAACACACGGCAATGGTGTTTCCTGCGGAGCGGTCTGCGGGGGTAGACTTGGCCTCGTCGCTGCGACCCCCGACCGAGGAGAGCCCGCCGCCATGACCGATCCCCATCTGCCGCCGCCCCTGTCTCCGGACGCGCCTCTTGTGCGCCTCGAATGCCAGTGGTGCAAGAGCATGAACGAGCCCGGAGCGCTCGCCTGCCGGACCTGCGGCGCGCCGCTCGACGTCAAGGACATGGTGAGCGATTCCGGATGGCGGGAGGCGCCGCGCATCCGGGACATGACGGAGATCCAGTTCGGCGCCAGCACCTGCCAGGTGGAAGGCGAGATCGTGCCGGTCGCCGAGATCAACCTCGGCGCGGCCGACTCGGTCTTCTTCGAGCATCACGTGCTGCTGTGGAAGGACGACACGACGCGGATGAGCGTCCTGCCGCTGACCGGCGGCGTCAAGCGGGCGCTCGCGGGCATGCCGTTCGTGATCAGCGTCGCCCATGGCCCCGGACGGGTCGCCTTTTCCCGCGATGCGACCGGGGAACTCGTCGTCCTGCCGCTCCATCCCGGCCAGGAGCTCGACGTCCGCGAGCACGCCTTCCTTCTCTCCTCGCACACGATCGACTACACCTTCATCCGGATCAAAGGGCTGCGCAACATCCTCTTCGGCGGCAACGGGATGTTCATGGACCGCTTCATCACCACGAGCGCGCCTGGCCTCCTCGTGTTGCACGGCTACGGCAACGTCTTCGAACGCACGCTGAAGCCTGGGGAAAGCCTCCAGGTGGAGCCCGGCGCCTTCCTCTACAAGGACGCGTCGGTGACCATGGACGTCGAGCCGGTCAAGCTGACCAGCGGCTTCTTCGGCGGCACGAGCATGAACCTGGCGCGGATGACCGGCCCCGGCCGGGTCGGCATCCAGTCCATGTACGTCCATCACACGACGGACTAGGGGGAGGACGACGATGAGCCAGGAACTTCCGTCCTCCTCCCCTGTCGCGTCGGCCGCCGGCACGCCGCGCACCTACACCTGCTCCTGGTGCGGCCTGACCAGCGGCGGCGCCGACCTGTCGTGTCCCGCCTGCGGAGCCGCGGTCGACGTGCGCTCGGTGGTCAGCAAGTCCGGCTGGACCGCGCTGCCCGGCCGGCGCGACATGGCGAAGCTCCAGTTTGGCAGCTCGTATTGCCAGATCGAAGGCACCTACGTGCCGGTGGCCGACATGAACCTGGCGGCCGGCGACAGCGTCTACTTCACCCATCACGTCCTGCTGTGGAAGGACCCCCAGGTCGCGGTCACCTCGATGGGCCTGAAAGGCGCCTGGAAGCGCATGTTGGCGGGGATGCCGCTTATCATGACCCAGGCGGCGGGGCCCGGGCACATCGCCTTCTCGCGCGACTTTCCGGGCGAGCTGATCTCCCTGCCGCTCCAGCCCGGCCAGACCGTGGACGTGCGCGAGCACCTGTTCATGGTGGCGACGAGCGCGGTCACTTACGACTGGTTTCAGTCCAACATCTGGTTCACCACCAAGAGCGGGGATGAGACGGAGACCCACTATCCGCTGGGCATGTACCTCGACCGCTTCGTCGCGCCGGCCGCGCCCGGCCTTCTGCTCCTCCACGCCGGGGGTAACGTCTTCGTGCGCCGCCTGGAGCCGGGACAGACGATTCTGGTGAAGCCGACCGCCTTCCTCTTCAAAGACACCACCGTCTCGATGCGCCTGCACATCGAGCGCCCGGCCGGCACCTGGCGGTCCTGGCGCTCCTGGGGCGATCGCTACTTCTGGCTGCGCCTCCACGGACCGGGCCGGGTGGCCGTGCAGTCCGCCTTCGAGCCGTTCGAGGACAACGGCCGCGACATCAGCAGCCACTCCGGCGCGACGCAGCGGCAGTGGTAGGGAGGAGGCCGGGAGCCATGCGGCTCCCGGCCCCTTGTCCGCGTTTACTGGGAGCTGCTGTCGAGGGTCAGCCCGTACGTGCCTTGGGCGCCATTGCGGCCCTCGATCCGCACGAAGTACCGCCCGGCGGCGAGAGTCTGGAGACCGCGGGCGTCCGCGGCCACCAGCGAGCCATCTTCGCCGTACAGGCCAGCGGAGAGGTCCGCGCTCGTGCTGAGGCCGAGGTTCACTTGCGTGGCGGCGGCGGCGACGAAGGTAAAGATGTCGTGATCGGCCGCGGTGATCGTCCCGGTCCGCGTCTCTCCCAAGCCGATCTCCGTGGCGCAGAGAAAGCTGTCGCCATGATCATCTTGTGAGCCGCCGCAGACGTCGAACAGAGTGGCCTGCAGGCGGAAGGTTCCCGTCGCCCCTGCGGGCGGCGTCACCTGGACGCACTGCACTCCGGAGCGGACCACGGCGGTCAGGGGCGGACTCGCAGATCCCACCTCGGCATCGTCCACGAGGCGGGGGGAGTCGGAAGAATCGGTGGTCCAGAGGGCAGCCTGAGCCCCGGAGTCGTCACCGGTGAGCACCAGGAGCCCCGGTTGACTGATGATGATCTTCACGATGTCACTCTGCCATTCGTCGACCCTCTTCTGCGCTGTGGTGGTCATGCCGGCGCCGAGCGATACGGCGCCGCCCGGGACGCCGAGAGCCTCCTCGCAGTCGGCTGACGGTTGGGCACGGGCGGAGGAGGAGCCCAGCAAGAGAAGCGAGAGAGCGGCGATACAGAGCGAGCTGTTGCGAGAAACGACGGATTGACGGAACATAGACCTACCCCTTCCAGGCCGAAGCGGCCCCGAAAACGTGAATGGGTTTCGCGGTTTGGACGAGGCGTCCCGGGCCGCCTTGGAGGGGGAGTAACGGGGTCTTTTCAGAGATTGGCGGGATTTAGCTTGAGCATCGCCGGACTTTCCTGGAGGAAAGAGGAGGAAGACACCGCCGCCGGAGCGCGGGTCTTCACGGACTTCGTCCGCTCCCTGGACCCGCGTGGCGAGCCGGAGCCGCGCCGGCTGGCAGTGGTGCGCGACGTGCTGCGGGCAGCGCTGCGCGGCGAGCTGCGGCGCCGGGGGCTGTGGACCGCGCCGCCGGACTACGTCGGCGTGGTCGGCTGTACGAGCTGGGACGAGGCGTTGGAGGAGCTGCTCTCCGAGTGCTACGCCTTCGTCTTCGTCGACCGTCTGCGCAGCCTCCAGGCGCAGCTCCAGGTCAAGCCGAACATCGACGGTCTCGTCTTTCTGAACGTCCGCCACTTCCTGCACGAGCGCCAGAAGGAGAGCGATCCATTGGGCGCGCAGGTCTTCCAGGTCCTCCAGTCGGCGGTGCGCGCCGCTGTGGCTGCTGGCGAGCTCCATGTGCTCACGGGAGACGCCCGGATTCGCAACGAGACCGTGCTCGGTTTTTCACCCGATGCCGATCCGGCCTCCGCGGTGGGCCGGGATCTCCGCGCCTCGGCGGCGCGCTGGAACGACGCTCTGCTGCCCGACCTCGTCACCCTCCGCGGCCGGCGGGAGGCGGAGGTCGTCGAGCGCCTGCGCGAGCGCCTCGCCGATCTGCGCGACGAGGGGATCGCAGCGTTCCGCTTCAAAGACCTGATCGATCCGCTCAAAGCGGACGTGAGGACGCGATGGGCCGCTCTCCTCGACCACGAGTCCGGCGAGCCCGCGTTCGAGCGCGGCGCGGACGAAGCCGCCCGGTCCGTGCGCCTGGTCCGCCCGGACACCAGCTTCGAGGAGAGGCAGCTCTACCGCCGGCTGGTCGCCTGCGTCCTCGCCGCTATCGAGCGGCTGGACGTCAACGAAAAGACCCGCGGCTATCTCTCCACGCTCTGGCAGTTCCTGCGGGTGCAGGCCATGGGCGCGGCGGCCGGCGAGGGCCGCCCGTCGCAGCGCCGCATCGGCGACCTGTTGGGAATCCCGCGCGAGCGCTTAAAGGACTTTTACAAGACCCTCGGCCGGCTCCTCGAAGAGTGCCGCGCCGCCAATTCCGGAAAACCGTCCGTTACCCCCTTACCGGGGGAACTTGCCCCGGACGGTCGCCGGGGGATTGCGCCATGAGCCGTCAGCAGCGGAAAGAGCGGCCGCCGGAGCCGGGCGACCTCTTCGTCCTTCCCGAAACGGCCGACTTCCCCGTGGAGTGGGCCGTCCTGGAGCTTCGGCTTGGCGATCGCAGCCGGCTGCTGGCCGTCCCGGCGGACACCAACCCCCTGGCCGGCAGCGCCGACGTGGAGACCCTCGCCAGCGAGCCGGCCGGTCCCTTGAGCCTGCGCTGCCGCTTCGGCCTTTGGGTAGACGCCGCCCGTTTCGACCGCGCACGGAGGACGGCCGTCCTGGACCCGGACGCCGTCGCCCGTGCCGTCGCCAAGCGAGCCGAGATCGAAGCCGGAGAGATCAACGCCTCACCGCTGGCCTACGAGGCCGACGCCGACCCCGAGTACGAGGATTGGGTGCGCGAGGTCTTGGCACCTGCCCATTCCCTCCTTTCGCAACCGGCCCTCGGAGCCGAGCGGTCGACGCGGGCTGGAATCCTTGCGCCGAGCCCCGTGTCGCGCCGCCGTTGGACCTCCTTGGGGAACCCCTACGCGCTCGCCGCCGCCGTCCTCCTCCTGGTCACCCTCGGCCTGGCCGGAGGCCTCGTCTGGCAGACCCGGACGATCGCCGACCTGGCCGAAAAAAGGCACCGCAGCGAGCAGGAGCTCCAGCAAGAACGAGAGAGGCGGTCCGGAGAGCTGCGCCAGGCCGAGGAGAGGCACCGGAAAGAGATCGCGGAGCGCGATCGCCAGGCTCGGGAAACGATCGACCAGGACCGTCAGCGCATTGGCGACCTCGAAACGCGGTTGCAAGCGGCTGGGCGTCTCCGTCCGTTGGTCAACGCGCCCTTCGCCTACCTCGCTCCCCGCGACCCGGTACGCGGCGGACCGGACGCCATCACCCTGCCCGCCGGAGCGAGCTATCTCTTCGTGATCCTCACCGTCGCGGACCTCCGGTCGTTCCCTGAGTACCGCCTGGAGATCCTGAGCAAGGATTCACGCAAACCGATCTGGGCGACCACAGGCCTCCATAAGACCGGAGCCACTGAAGTGAGCGTGGCTCTGCCGCGAGCCCTTCTCCCGGCGGGCGACTACCGTCTCTATCTCCGCGGCGTGAAAGGCGGGAAGACGGAACAGGTGGGGGAGTATGAAATGCGGATCGCAGAGGAGTAGGAACGCTCGGTGGAGGATCCCGGCGGCGCGTTGGACAACTGCAGCGGCGCGTCGAAGTACCAGAACGGGCCATCGCGGTACTGCGAAGCCTCATGGCAGCACTGCGATGGGCCGTTGGAGTACCACGACGGCGTGGAGGTACCCTCAAAAAGTGTGGAAATGAGTTGAAGGCGGCGTAACCTTCCCGGTCAGAGACGACCGCCGGGGAATCCGGCCAAGGAGGGAACACCGCCATGGAAGAGAAGAGCACTGCA
>Ga0075426_10000343_pt1 | contig 31766 bp, 22 predicted proteins | sample SoiMethybrSBSTD5_FD_75304 | JGI IMG/M metagenome (GOLD analysis project Ga0075426, IMG submission 75304) | Bulk soil microbial communities from a Populus tree surrounding site in Tennessee, USA - Soil MetaG P. TD hybrid SBSTD5 | ecosystem: Environmental > Terrestrial > Soil > Tree plantation... | reverse complement strand
TCGCGCAATTCGGATTGCCGGATGGGCTTCAGCAAATACGCGGACACTCCCAGTTTCTGGCAGCGTTCAGCGTCCCCGCGATGGCCTGCCGAGGTAAGCATCATGATCGTCGCAGTGCACAGTTCGGGTTTCTCGCGAATGCGTTCCACTAATTCGAAACCATTCATTTTTGGCATATGCATGTCGGTCACGATCAGTCCAAATGCTCTTCCCTCCGATTGAGCTGAAGCCAGTGCGGTAAGCGCCTGCTCCCCGCCTTCTGCGAGCACGGGAACCATCTCCCAGCGTTTTAGCATTCCTTCGAGAATCCGGCGGTTTGTCTGGTTGTCGTCCACCACAAGCACGCGCGCTCCCCGCAACACTTCCGGCGGCGCCGGACTGCCCACTTTCACTTCCTTTCCGTCAGCGACTTGCAACCGCACGGTGAAGTGGAAGTGGCTCCCTCGGCCCTCTTGGCTCTCTACCCATATTTGTCCCCCCATCATCCTGACGAGCCGGGCCGAAATTGTCAGCCCCAGACCGGTGCCGCCATACTTCCGCGTTGTGGAACTGTCTGCCTGAGCAAAAGGATCAAAAATCATCTTCAGCTTGTCTTCGGGAATGCCAATTCCGGTATCCGATACAGTGAAATGGAGGACCAACTCGCGCCCATCTCGGGCTCCCTGCCCCACCTTCACCGCGATTTCGCCTTCGTTCGTGAATTTAGTGGCGTTCCCGACGAGATTCAGCAGCACCTGCCTAAGCCGTGTAATATCGCCCCGCGCAACTTCCGGCACTTCGGGAGCCACTTCGCAAAGAAGCTCCAGCCCTTTTTCGTCCGCGCGCACGGCCAGGGTCTTCAGCGCGGACTCCAGACTGTCGCGCACGTCGAAGTCCACCGATTCCAGGTCGATCTTGCCCGCTTCAATCTTGGAAAAATCGAGAATATCGTTAATAACGGTAAGCAGCGAATCCGCCGAAACCTTCACCGTCTCGAGGTATTCCCGCTGTTCGCGACCCAGATCCGTTTCCAGGGCCAGATCCGTCATGCCCATGATGCCGTTCAGTGGCGTGCGAATTTCATGACTCATGTTGGCCAGAAACTCGCTTTTCGCGCGGCTGGCCGCCTCCGCGGCCTCGCGGGCCCTTTGCATTTCCGCCTGGATTTTCTTCAAGTGAGTAATGTCGCGGCCAATTCCCACGAGGCCGATAACCTCGCCGTTCTTGCCCCGAAGGGGCACTTGCGTGGTCAAAACATGACTCAGATTGCCCTGAGGATCCATGCCCGACTCTTCGCGGTTAATCTCCGCATGCGCCGTCCGAACCACTTTCTGCTCGTCCTCGAAGAAGACCGTGGCAAGGTCGCGAGGATAAAAGTCAAAATCCGTTTTTCCCAGCAACTCCTCGGGACCTTTGGCTCCCATTTGCCGCGCGACCGACATGTTCGCCAGCAAGAACCGGCAGTCCGTATCCTTCACATACATGTAATCCGGTACGTTGTCGATCAAGGCACGCAAGATAGTTCGTTCCGCGGACAGCGTTTCTTCGGCTCGAATTCTTTCATCAACTTCAAGACGCAACTCTTCTTCGATTTGCTTAAGTTTGGTGATGTCCGAGCGTATGGCAATGTATTGGAGCTGTTTTCCTTGTCCGTTAGAGAAGGGAACAACGGTCGTGTCCGACCAATAGATCGTACCGTCCTTCGCCTTGTTTTCTATTTCGCCTTTCCAGGAACGGCCACTCTTAAGAGTACCCCAGAGCTCGGCAAAGAATTCCTTGGAGTGATGCCCGGAATTGACGATTCGGTGGGTCTTGCCAATCATCTCCTCGGGCTCGAAATTTGACACCGCACAAAACCTTTCATTCACAAACGTAATGATCCCTTCGGGATCCGTTCTCGATACATTGCAGTGCTGGTCCAGGGCAAACTTGAAATCTTCCAGCTCCTTAAGAGAGGCCTGTAGTCTCTCCTCGGTTTGCTTTCGCTGGTCGACCTCCAGCTGCAATTCTTTTGTCCGCGCTTCCACGCGCATTTCCAGTTCGTCCTTGGCCTCTTTCAGTTTGGTGTCCCGCTCCTGAATGCGTTCGAGCATTCCATTGAACGAGCGAACAAGCTTGCCGACTTCGTCGTTGCTTTGCAGGATCGCCCGCAGAGTGTAGTTTTGCTCGCTGGAGACCTTCCCGGCGACCTCCGCCAATTGCAGAATTGGCTCCGTAATCAGGCGCAGCAGGCGCGAAGAGAGGAGAACCGTGGCGAGAACCGAAAGAAGCAGAGCCAGGGCCGAAATCTCCATGTACTGACGCATCTTAGCTTGAAGTTCGGTGAGATCCGAAACGATGGCGATCGAGCCGATTTTTTCTCCTCCCATGCTGATCGCACGGCGCAAGGTGAGAGAATCCGGCGTAAAATGGGTTCCTTCTTCTTGAGAGAAATGGATGTGGAAGTCCCGGCCGACGCCAGGTCGCCGGTATTCGACAAAGGCTTGCCCGTAATTATTATACAAGCATGCCGCTAGGATGTGAGGTTCCGCGCCTAACCCCGCCAGCAGGTCCTCGGCTGATTTTTTGTCATAGAACGTCAACGATGCGGCGCTATTGGCACCCACGGTATCCGCGAGAGTGGAAAGTTCTTCCGTCAAGCTTCGACGGAAACTTGCTCTTTCGTAAAGCTCGAAAACCCCACAGACAATCCCGAGTCCGAACAAGCTCGTTGCTAATACAACGAGCGTCAGTTGGCGCCGAATGGAAGAATTCCCGAATATGCTCATGTCAACGTCTTGGGCTGCCGATTACCGTTTTCGCGAGCGTCAACAGCCTGGAGCTGATTTTCAAATTGGCCTTTTCTGCCGCTTTCAGATTGATGTTGAAGCGAATCTTGTTTTCCTCTACGCAAAACGCGATCATTCCGTTATCTTTTACGAACTCTTCAGTTTCTCCAATTGTGAGGACCGGACTGGTTCCCAGACTCGCGAGTTCGTCTGTAACGCGTTTCTTCCCCGTTTTCCCGATGAACGCCACGTGGCATCCTTGCGCTTCGCTTCCATCCTTGAGGTGCCTTACCTGCAATGCCCGCGCGTCGATGGTTTTTCCTTTCAAACTCACGTCCAACGCGCCTTGAAACGGATCCTCTCCGATCGTGCAGTAAACGATCGGGCTGCTTGCGTTTTGAAACGCCCCTTCCGGCCACTCCACAAACTGCGCAAAGTGAAAAAGAAAGGCGGCCTTGACGCTATATTCATTCGGCGAGCTCGCTTGCGCCGATACCGGCCAGGCGCCGCTCAATTGAGGAAGCACTACGAGCACCGCCAGCATGATTCGCAACCCGCGCACGCCTGCTTCTAACAAAGCATCTTTCGTCCGTTGCTGCTCCCCGGCGTCCCGCATTGTACTCGTGAATCTCAAGCCTTCTCGTCTCAGATCAAAACTGCCAGGTCAGTTTCATGTACCCGCTGCGCTTGATTTGGCCGGATTGCAAGCTCCCGTTCAGGTCGTTAAACTCCGGGTGGTGATCCTTCAAGAGATTCTGCCCCGCGATGCTGAAGGAAAAGCGTTCCCACATCTTCCACGTCACCACCGTGTCTAGCCTCGTGTACGATGGAATTTTGACATTGCCAGTAGGTCCCTGGTCCGTTAGTTCGTCAACGTAGTAGGCGTTTAGGTCCCACGTCAGTCCGCGCCTTAGATCCACATGAGAGAAAAGTTGAGCCAGGTGGTCCGGTGCTCCTCCTTCTTCGAACAAAGCCGTAAGCGTGTCGAGGCTCTGCGGCCTTGTATGCATGTGTTCATTGGCATAAGTAAACCCCGGACTGACCGACCAGCTGTCCATCACTTTCCATTTCGCCTGGACTTCAAACCCATGTCCTTCTCCATACATCAGGTTTTTGTAAGTGAAAGTCTGAACCTGATGTGCTGGCAGAGGAGTAGGTTCAAAGAAAGATGACGACGGCTCCGTGGTTTGCAGGTTGTCCCAGTCGTTGTAATAAGCGGCAAGATCAAGCGAAAGTCGAGGGCCCAGCATGGTCCGGTAGCCCGCTTCGTAGGCAATTAAACGTTCATCTTCAAAATTAGGATTGCCCAACAGCCTCAACAGCGTTGGCGTTCCACCAGGACCTGGAATCGCCCCGATGTTCAGCACCAGGTTTGTATCGTTGCGTGATGGTGCGCGCAAAGCGCGAGAAACCGCGGCCCATACCGTCTGATGGTTGTTTGGAAGCCAGGCGATTCGCGTCGTGGGCATAACCCCAAAGCCCGTGTAATCGTTGTGTTCGAGCTTTGTACCCACCGTGAGATAAAGCCGCTGGGGCATCAAAGCGATTTCGTCCTGAACGAAGGAGCTAAATAGCTGTAGAGCGCTGCTCGCGGGGACCATGGCCACGGTCAGGCTCCCTCCAATCTCGTCGCTCGTGTAGCGATAGCCTGCGCCCCAGACAACTTCCTCTCTCCTGCCTAAATCAAAATGGTGCTGGAATTCTGCTTCAAACGTGTTGCGTGTTTCCGGATTCAGCGGATCTCCGCGCCGGTGCTGGTCGTAAGAGAGCTGCAGACTGGATTCCGACCGTTCTGAGTAAGTATGGTCCCAAATGGATTCAACGGCTCCATCGGCCAGATTAATTTGCTCGCTCACAGCCACAAATCCGGGTGAAGTGACAGAGGGGAGTTCAAATCCAAGTTCGCCCTCTCGTCCGGTAGAAAGGTCCCCTTCGACCATCAAGGAATCCTTCGGAGACAAGCGGCTGTCAGTTCGAAAGCCCTCGCGCAGCCGGTGCCAGCCATCTGCCCCATTCCGGCCATTCGGGTCGAGCATGTGGTTCTGGTTGAAATAGTTCGTGTAAACGCGGAAGTCAGTTGCTTTGCCTAGCTTCTCGCCGTATTGAACCACTCCAAATTCCTGTTGAAAGCTTCCGCCGCCACCCTCGACCAAAGTTCCGATGGTCTCGGACGCCTTCTTCGTAAAAATGCTGATAACGCCAGTCACGGCATTCGCGCCCCAAATGGAACCGCCTGGTCCGCGAATCACTTCAATCCTCTCAATATCGGCTAAGGGAAGATCGAGCGTATCCCAAAAAACTCCCGAGAATGTGGGAGAGTACACGCTTCGCCCATCCACCATGACCTGCAGCTTATTTGCAAACTGTTGATTAAACCCGCGGGAACCAATGGCCCAGGTGCTCCCGTTGATCTGCGCCACATCTAACCCAGGAACCGTGCGCAACAGGTCAGGAATGTTCGTTGCGCCGGAACGCCAAATGTCTTCCTGTGTTATGACATAAACGGCCGCTGCGGTCCTCGAAAGCTTCTGCTCTTTCTTCGAGACTGAGGTCACTTCCACGTTCATCAGGTCTTCGATGCTCGTGGTAGTAAGGTCCTTCGGTGGCATTTGCTGCGTCTGTCCCCAGGACGCGGTGCAGGCCAGGGCGCCGAGAAGAAAGGCCACCGCCCCACGCAATCCGAGATTCCTTGATTTCGTCGCTAAGACTTGTTTTTGCACAGACGCCTCCCGTCATGATCCGATGCACCTGTCCAACCAAAATGATCTTTCCATGGATTCCTAAAGGTCTGTTTTATCAACGCGTTAGCTCCATGGAGGCTCTGGCAAAAAGGGACCTTTGTCCCAAACCGGTGCACCTGTTCCATTTCCATTGGTGGGAACTAACGGACGATTATGGATTTCCAGAGAACTGACATCTCCTGCAGTCAGTATTCAATCTGAAGGATCAGGCATTCGAGACTGGCTGTGCCCTGCGGTTTGGACCCGCCTTGTGCCTGGGCCAAGCCAGTCATAGAATAAAGGTGCGTGGCCAGCGCAGGTCCATTCATCCGCTGCCGCAACATTCGTTTTACATTTTGCGTAAGGTTAGTTTGAATTTGAATTCGAGAGGACTCTTTGTCCCCTGAGGACTTTCTATGAATCTTGTTGAATGGATTGACAGTTCGCGCGACCAGCATCTCGCTGAACTCACCGAATTCCTGCGCATCCCAAGCATCAGCGCCAAGAGCGAGCACAAACCGGATATCGAGCGCGGCGCCCGCTGGGTTGCCGACCACCTACGCGCCGCCGGATTCAAGACCGTGGAAATCGTTCCCACAAATTTGCACCCTCTCGTCTATGCCGAATCTTTGGAGGCTCCTGGACAACCTACGATCCTCTTCTACGGGCATTATGACGTGCAACCTCCCGAGCCTCTCGATCTCTGGACCTCTCCCGCGTTCGAACCCACGGTTCGCAACGGCAACCTCTTTGGCCGCGGAACCGCTGACGACAAAGGACAAGTCCACATTCACCTGAAAGCCTTTGAGTCGCTTCAGAAGGTCAACGGCAAGCTTCCCATCAACGTGAAAGTTCTCATCGAAGGCGAAGAGGAAGTCGGCAGCGTCAGCCTTTGGGATTACGTTCAAAAAAACACTGCAAAGTTGAAAGCTGACGCGCTCGTGGTCTCCGACACCTCGATGCTGGGGAAAGGCGTCCCGTCAATCACTTACGGGCTTCGGGGTTTGAACTACTACCAGATGGAACTCACGGGTCCCGAACGTGACTTACACTCCGGCGTCTATGGCGGCGCGGTGCCGAATCCTCTCACCATTCTCACCGAGGTTTTCGCCAAGCTGCACGACAAGAACTTCCGCGTCACAATCCCCGGCTTTTACGACAAGGTCGCTAAGCTTTCGGCCTCAGAGCGCAGAGCTCTGAATTCCCTTCCCTGGAAGAAAAAAGATTTTGAAAAGGCCGTTGGCGCCCCCAGCTATTGCGGCGAAAAGGGCTTCACCATCGTCGAACGTCTCTGGACTCGTCCGACTCTCGAATTGAACGGCATCTGGGGCGGCTATCAAGGCGAGGGCGCCAAGACCGTCATTCCCTCAAAAGCGTTTGCGAAATTCTCGACTCGCCTCGTCCCCAACCAGAATCCCGACAAGATCGCGCAACTCGTCGAAAAGCACATTCGAAAGCTGCTACCCAAAACGGTTCACTGCAAATTTGAAGTCCTGAGCAAAGGAAAACCGTGGGCCGCTCCGTATCACAATCCTATTTTCCAGAAAGCGCAAGCCGCACTGGAAAAAGGCTTCGGGAAAAAAGCGGTCTTCATCCGCGAGGGCGGCTCCATTCCCTTCGTCACTCAAATGTACGACACCTTTAAAGTGCCGTGCGTGCTCATCGGTTTCGGTTTGCCCGACGAAAACGCCCACGCCCCCGACGAGCATATCTCCCTCGAAAACTATTTTGGCGGCATCAAGGCCGTTGCCCTCTTTTACGCTGACCTGGCCAAGCGGTAGCCGAGGTGGTGCCGAACTTCTCTGGCTTTGCCTATTTCCCTCTTGGCCATTAACTGAAGAATTTCGCCGAGGAGCCGGTTCGAACGGCCCGCAAGCTCCCCGAAATGCCTTCCAACCCGCATTTTTAGCGGGGTTTTCCACATCCCTCATCAAAAAACCCCGTTTTCCCGGCTTTTTTTGCGATTTTTCCTTGCGTTCCCGGTTTCCCTTGGCTATAGTCCTTCCCGGCCCGAGTATTCACGCAAAATTTGAGGGGTAGCCGACTCGGAGCCTGCTTCGATCGCATCGAGGCCTGTCCCGGTGCAACCGGGATGGAAAGCAAAATCAGGAGGATACGCACTAGATGTCCAAGCCACTGAGCAAGACGAAAGTCGTTGGGCACATCGCCGAGAAAGTCGGAACTCCGAAGAAAACCGCAGCCATGTTTTTTGATGAGCTCTTCAAGCTTGCGGTGAAAGAAGCCAAGGGCGCCGCGGGCAAATTCGTGATTCCGGGCCTCGGCCGCTTGGTCAAGGCGCACCGCAAGGCGCGCATCGGCCGCAACCCCCAGACGGGCGAGCAGATTAAAATCAAGGCGAAGACTGTGGTTCGCCTGCGTCCGTCGAAAGCGTTGAAAGACGCTGTCCTGAAGTAGTTATAGTATTCGCAGAATTTTGGCCCCCGGTTGGCCTGAGATCTCAGGTCAACGGGGGCTTTTCTCTTTCGCCTACCAAAACTGGTAAGCGCAGCTCAATCCCGAACAAGCGAGGAATGCTGCGCTCCTATTGGCAACCAAAGTAAAATGCGTTGGCTTACAAACCGAACCGGTCGAGAGTTACAGCGTCTTGACGTAAGCGACCACATCTTTAATCTGCGCCGGTTCCAGCGAATCCTTCATCCCCGGCATTTGCGAGTCGCCGTTCTCAATCCATTTGGTCAGGGATTCCGTCGTCACCTTGTTTCCATTCACGCTGAACGTTCCGCGCTTGGAGATTCCTTTCAGCCCCGGCCCGATTTTTTTCTGGTCGCTGTCGGCGAAATGGCACATGGCGCATTTTTGCTCGAACACTTGCTTGCCTTTCGCCGCCGATCCTCCTGCGGCGTGGCTCGCACTCTTCTTCGGCGCGTCTTGTGCCGGCGGGTCCTGCGCCCCCACGGCGCACGCCAGAGCCAGACCTGCGATCCCAAGTAGTAGAAGATTCCGCCTCACGATTCCTCTCCTTCGTCTCCACAAAATTTAAAGTCGCCGTCGATCCTGGACCGGCCTCGTTCCCAAGCTCACCCATTCTCTCTGTTTGCCTTGCGAATTTCCACTCGCCACCCACCGCGCCGCGGGTACAGACCCTGTCACCGGCAAAAGGTACAGGTTCCTTCCGTGCACGCCTCTGACCTTCGTACTCTTTACGCGGCGCAAATCCTTGTGATAACAAAGTCTCATGAGCATGGAGACGCTCACGCGCGCGTGGGAAATCCTGCAGGACGCCTACCAGGCCCAAATGGAAGGCGATTACGATCGCGCCGTCGAGCTTTACCAATCTTCGCTCGAAATACATCCCACGGCCGAGGCCCACACCTTCCTCGGCTGGACTTACCATTTCCAGGGGCGCATTGAAGAAGCCATTGCTGAGTGCAAGCGCGCCATCGAGATCGATCCCGACTTCGGCAATCCTTACAACGACATCGGCGCGTACTTGATCGAGCAAGAACGCTATGACGATGCGATTCCCTGGCTTGAGCGCGCCACGGAAGCGCGCCGCTACGAGCCGCGGCATTTCCCGCACTACAATTTGGGCCGCGCCTACCTTGGAAAAGAGATGTACAGCAACGCCATGCGCTGCTTCCAGGAAGCTCTGCAAATCGAGCCCCGCTATTCGCTCGCCCGCCAGGCCCTCGCCTCCCTCCGCCGCATGGTCAACTGAGCGAGAATTCCGATTTCTTTTGTAGAGGCCGGGCTTCAGCCAGGCTCTTTTCTCCTCTCCTTGTCGACAATCACTGCGTCGCGTCCTTCGCGGATGGCTTGACAACGCGGTCGTAAATGGCAAGCAGAACTGCAGTGAGGAAGCCGACCGCGCTGATCGCCAACCAGGCATGCGCGGAGTGGTGTTGTACTTCGCCGAAGTGATGCATCATGCGGCCGCCGAACCAGCCGCCAACCAGCGAACCGATTCCCAGCGGCAAAAATGCGAAGCCCATGTACGTCCCCTGCTGGCCGGGAGGAGCGAGCTGCGAAATGTAGGCGTAGTATGGCGGCTGCTGAAGGATTTCGCCTAGGGCAAGCACACCAATGGAAACCACGGCGCCCGTCACCGTTGGCCAGAACGCCAGAACCACCCATGCTAGCGACGAAACGACTGTGCCGAGAATCACCGCGTGAAACTGCGCCAGTTTTCGCGCGAAGTAGTTGACGATGAACGTGAGGCAAACGACGACCGCGGCGTCGGTGATTAAGATGAGCTCGACGCGGGCATTGGCGTCGACATAGGTGTGAATGAAGCCGGGCAGGCTCGTATATTGCTGCCAGAAAACGATCCAATACCCCGTGAAAATTAGGAGAAAAATGATGAACCGCGGTGGCCAGAGAATCGCTAAGAAATTGTTTACGACCTGAAGAACGCTAGGCGGCGGAGAGTCGCCGGACTTGCGCGGATCGCGGAAGAAAAGCAGCACGAAGAAAAACATCGCGAAAACGCTGAGTGCGGAAACGCGAAAAACCTTTTCCAAGCCGAGGTGCGTGTGGGCCCAATTGGCGACGTATGGGCCGGCGGTGCCCCCTATATTGACCATCGTGTAGTAAATCGAGTAGCCGATGGAGCGAACATTTTCCTTGGAAGCCCGGGCGGTTGTGCCGACAACGGAAGGTTTTACGAGAGCGATGCCGAGCGCCGGAAGCATGAGGATGCACGCAACAAACCAGAAGAGAGGAACTGCGTTGCGAATAGGCGCGAGCCAGGACGCACCGATGGAACCGATCAGAAAGTACGCCGTGGCAAGAATGAGGTAAGCGAGGGAGAGGGCGCGCCGAAAGCCCAGCTTGTCCGCCACGGCGCCGCCAAAAATCGCCAGGAACCAAACCATTCCGCCGAAGAAGCCGGTGAGCGTGCCGGTTTGCTCCGTGGAAAAATTGAGCTTGCCTTGGAGGTAAAGGGCGAGCGAAGAGAATGCTCCGTAATACGAGAGGCGCTCGAAGATTTCGCTGATATTGGCCACCCAGAAAGGTCGCTCGAACCCCTCGCGGATTTCCTTCAGCCTTTGCCCGAAGCTCATGAGGCCTCCCCGCTGCGCGCCGGGATAATAGTCGAGCACGCCGCGAAAATAAAGGAAGGAAAGGGGTTAGCCGGACTCTCGTTGCCCGCTGGCCCTCGGCCACAAACGGGTCCTCGTATCTGGCTGTAAGGAAAAGTCAGATTTCCCCTGACAGAACGTTATAGTTTGGTATAATAAAATGAATTGCTAAGCACGTTCCGCCGTGCTAGTCACCTATGCCCCTACGCATCACCATCCTACGTCGCCCAAGATCACCGTGTTCCGTCCCATCCTTCTCCCCTAGCTCCAAAAACGCGCCCGTAACCCCTTTAGAATGCGCAGTTACACGATTTCGGTTCGTAAGTCTTTTAGAATGCGCAGTTACAAAAACCCGCTCTCGTAAGTGCTTTAGAATGCGCAGTTACAAAAAAACGTGGGGGGGAGGCATGGTTATGGTTAACTGGACGCGCGATAGGACATCTCTCCCAAGGAAGCGCGATGAGCTGGGCAATTCGAGTGGTGACTGGCGCGGTCTTGTTGATGGCGTCAGCCGGTGTTGCCATGCAGTTGGCAACAGGCCAGGAGGTAACACCGCCGGCAAAGGAGGAGCTTGCCGCGATCGCCGAGCGTGGCAGGCTGCTATACGAATACGACCAGGCCTCCTGGCATGCCAGCGATGCCGTTCAGATGGCGAATCCCAAGAGCGTTGAAGGGCAGCGCTACATCGCCAAAAAAGAAGTCGGCAAGTGGACTGTCGTCTTCGGGAAATTGAATGAGGATCGCAGCCGGTTCAGAATTTCCTATGAAGCGGAAGAGCAGGCGACAATACGGCAGTTTGCCATGCGGCCGGAACCAGCCGAGGGTGAGGACGAAGGATTTTTTCTCTATGCCGCCCGCGCCATCGAATTAGCCATGAAGGATTTCGGCGCAGCTAGCAGGCCGTACAACGTCGCCGTGCTGCCAGCGCCTTCGGAGCAGCTCTACGTTTATCTGTATCCCGCGCAGACCAAGGCGCGCGTTTACCCGCTGGGAGGCGACGTGCGGTACCTGGTGAGCGCCGACGGCACGAAAACCCTGGAAAAACGCCAGATGCACAAAACCATCCTGGAAACAGGGCCTGTGACCGGCAAGAAAGTTGTCAGTGGAGTCCACACACATATCTTGAGCGATCTGCCGGAAGACACGGATGTATTTCATGTGCTCACCCAGGATCCGCCAGTGGCGGAGTTTGTGGGAACGGCTCACTTCACCTATCAAGTGAAGACCGACGGAACCATTCAGATCGAAGAGAAGAGGAAGCGCAAGAAATAGGCGGCCAAAGACTTCAAAACTTGTCCCCCTCCCGTCAAAACAGCCGCGAGTGAAAAGCGAGCGAAGCGGGGATGTGGGTGGCGAAGTAGCCCGGATCGTGGCGGCCAGGGTAAATGTGAAATTCGTGAGCGATCTTGCGTGCCTTAAGAATTTTGTCTAACGCGGTGGCGCCGGCCTCAAAACCGTAATCGTCCTGGTCACCGCAATCGAAGTAAATCTTCAGGCCGGCGAGGTTCGCGGAGCGGGCCAGGGTAAGAGGGCTGTTGGCATTCCAAAACGCGATGTCCGGAGGAATGCCGAAGACGCCGCCGAGAATGCGGGAACGTGGAGATTGCGGAGCATTCACAAAAGCCGGAAGCTTCTCGATGAGCGCGGCGCTATGTGCGCTGACAGAGCTGAAAAGTTGAGGGTGGCGGAAAGCAAGATGCAGTACGCCGTATCCACCCATCGACACACCGGAAATGGCGCGGTTGGCGCGGCCCGGTGACGCCCGATATTTCTTTTCGATAAACGGAAACAATTCCCGCAGCAGAAAGTCTTCGTAGCGAACTCTTCCATCCTTCGAGTTGATGTAGAAACTCGCGCCGCCCGCGGGAGTGGCAATCAGAAAATCTTTTAACTCGCCGCGCTCGCGCTGGTCTTCCACGAGATTCCAGAGGCCCGAATGCACGAAGAATTGTTCATTGTCGCCTAGTCCATGCAGCTCGTACAGGATCGGGAAGCGCTTCGTCTTTTCCGCGTCGAACGAAGCCGGAAGCACGACGCAGTAGGAGACGCTGCGGGCAAGTATTTTGCTGGGGATGGCGTTGCATTCGACGCGGCCGGAAGCGAAAGAAGAAGGGACGTAAAACAAGCAGAGGATGAAGAGAATGGCGAGTTGGGAGCAGCGAGTGGCGAGAACGAGAGAAGACAAAAAGCGAAAGAGAAAGCAGGTCCCTCGCTGCTCTCGGGATGACATCTTCATTTGTCGACGCTCATGTTCATACAATCATTCTACTCACGGCTCGGCCTACTTGGGACACCGGCCTAAATCTTGAGGGAAGCGCAGGCATCATTCATAGCGGAGGGCTTGGACAGGGTCGAGGCGGGCAGCGCGCGAGGCGGGATAGAGACCGGCGGCGAGGCTAACGAGAACGGCGAAGCCAATTCCACCAAGAACGAGCCACCACGGAACCGAAGAAATGTCCACGCCGGGAAGATTCTGGCGGTGCAGATAGATGTTGGTTCCGAGAGTAAGCGAGCGGCCGATGAGCCAGCCAAGAAGTGTTCCGAAAACCCCGCCGAAAAGTCCCATGACTCCGGCTTCAACAAAGAAAAGCTGTTTGACATCGCGATCGGCTGCGCCAAGAGCTTTCAGGACGCCGATTTCGCGGCGGCGCTCGAGGATGGCCATGACCAAAGTGTTGATAATTCCGAGTGTGGCCACGGCGAGCGCGAGACTGCCAAAAATACCGAGAAGAAGATCGAACACGGAGAAGAAAATGCGCAGACTTTTCGAAGCATCGAGAAGAGAGAAGGCGCTGAAACCAAGATCCTTGAGCTTGGTTTCGGTGGCTTCCACGAGTGACGGGCTTTTCACGCGAACCGTGAGGCTCGAGTAAGTGGGCTTGTCGCTGGAAGAGTCACGGAGAATGTCGCGAAGATCGTTGACCTGCGCAGCGCGCAAAGTTTCCGCAATCGGCAAAGGAATGAGCAAGCGGCCGCTGCCAAAGCCGCCAAAACCGGAGGCGGGCTCGGTTTCGACGACACCGATGATGCGGAAATGCTTTTCTTTGGGCACAACGGAAAATCCACCCGGGTTTCCCGCAGAATCGCCGGCTTGCGCGGCCAGCGACTGGCGCTCTGCATAGCGCAGAATCAAATCCTTGCCAATCAGCGAAGAAGTTTGCGGGCTCAGCTCTTTTGCAAATTCGGCTTGCAGGATGGCCTCATCCGCATTTGGCGAGGAAAAAAACTGGCCCTGCATACCGTCGAACGCGCCGCTGGTTTTCGAAGATTCGGGCATGCCCGCAACCATGGTGGCATAGGGCTTGCCGTCGTAGCGCACTTCAGTGAAGAAGCGGATTTGTGGGTAAACCTCAATGACGTTGGGCATGCGGGAAATTTCCGCGCGCGCATCCGCGTCGAGCGGGCGGGCTTTCGAAGCGGGAGTGCGCGTGGCCGGAGGGCCGCCGCCAGGCCCGCGCAAATTAGTTTTGGGCGTAACAAAGATGGAATCGAAGAGGCCGCTCTTGGCGAGGCGGCTGGTCGCGAGTTGCTGGAGGCCAACGCCCAGAGAAAGCATGGCCACAAGCGACGCCACACCCACGGCCACACCGAGGGTCGTAAGCGAATTGCGCAAAACGGCTTCGCGGAGATTGCGAAATGCAAGATCGCTCAGGTCGCGGAGCTTCATCGCGCGGCTCCATTCGAAAGGAGTTTGCCGTCGCCCATGATAGCGAGGCGATCGGCGAAGCGCTCGGCGAGCGCGCGTTCGTGCGTGACCATGACAATGGTCATGCCGGGATTTTTCTGGATTTCGCGGAGCAGCGTGAGGATGGATTCGCCGGTCGCGCTGTCCAGATTGCCGGTTGGCTCGTCGGCAAGAAGAATCTTAGGACGATTAACGAGCGCTCGGGCGACGGCGGTGCGTTGTTGCTCGCCGCCGGAAAGCTCGCTGGGGCGGTGGCCGATGCGCTTTTCCAGTCCGACGCGCTGGAGCGCTTCGCGGACGCGGGCGGCGCGCTCGGAACGGTCCACTTCGGCGAGGCGCAGCGGAAGCTCGACATTCTCTTCGAGCGTCATGCGCGGAAGAAGATTGAAGGATTGGAAGACCATGCCAACGGTTTGGCGGCGGTAGCGGGCGAGCTCCAGCGAGGACATTTTCGAAAGGTCCTGGCCCTGCGCGACGACGGAGCCGGAACTGGGGCGGTCGAGGCCGGCAATGAGATTGAGCAGCGTGGATTTTCCCGAGCCGGAGCTGCCGAGCAGCGCGAGAAATTGGCCGGTCGGGACGGTAAGCGAGACGTCATTGACCGCCCGAATGACAGATTCACCCATGGTGTATTGACGGGAGACAGACTCCAGGCGGATGGCGGGAGGAAGCTCGCTCATAAGTTGTGTGGCCATTCATAATACGACGGCCGGGGCGCGGAAATTTCAGGAAAGTTACACGCCGGCTGGGACGGGCTTGAAGAAGGAAGACACCTCCGAAAGAGCAAAACGGAATAGAATGCGACGCGCAAGGAGAGAGCATGAAGAAACTGTGCTTTGGACTGATCGTGGTGTTGTTCCTGGGCGGGGAGATTGCCGCCCAGAAACCGCCGCTCCTGCAGGAAAAAGACGTGGTGGCGTTGGCGAATGAGTTGAGCGGGGAGACTGCGAAACGGAATCTCGAAGGGATTGCGCGATTGCACCGGCAGCGCGGGTCGCAGGGATTTCATGCAGGGGCGGAGTTGGTGGCAGAACGGCTGCGGGCGTATGGGCTAAGCGATGTGGCGATCCTGCAGTTTCCGGCGGACGGAGCGACCATGTATGGGACGCAAAGGTCGCGGCCGGCGTGGGACGCCGAAAAGGGCGAGTTGTCCGAAGTAGAGGAGGTAAAGAACGTAAAGGAGATAAAGGAGAAGAGTGGATTGGTTGTTGCGCCCGCGAGGACGCCACCGCAAGCGCCAGTGTGTGACAAGGAACGAGTTGTAGACGGGAAATTGGTTTTCAATACCGAGTGCTGGTGGCCTGATGAAGTAAAGGTTGCGAGCTATGCGGCGGAGCCGATTGTCTTAGCGGAGGACAGCGAATCGGCGGATGTGACGGCTGAGTTGGTGGATGTGGGAGAAGGGAAGAAGGCGAGCGATTACGCGGGGAAAGATGTGAAGGGAAAGATTGTGCTGGCGAGTGCACAGCCGGGCGCAGTGCAGGATTTGGCGGTGGGGAAGTTTGGTGCGGTTGGGATTGTGAGCTATGCGCAGAACCAGAAGACGGCGTGGTGGGGCGAAGACGAGAACCTGATCCGCTGGGGACATCTGGAGACGTTCTCACCGAATAAAACATGGGCGTTCATGGTGTCACTGAAGACAGCGCGAAGTTTGCGCGAGCGGCTGGCGCACGGAGAGAAGATAACGCTGGATGCGGTGGTGAACGCGGGGCAGCATCCGGGGAATTATGAAGTCGTGACGGCTACGATTCCGGGAGCGGATGCAAAGTTAAAGGAGGAGGAGATTGCGTTTAGCTGCCACCTGGACCATCAGCGGCCCGGAGCAAATGACAATGCCAGCGGTTGCGTGACGATTCTGGAAGTGGCGCGGACTTTGCAGAAGCTAATTGCCGAAGGAAAGCTGGCGCGACCGGCGCGGACGATTCGCTTCATTTTTCCACCGGAGATTGAAGGGACGATGGCCCTGCTGAATGGGCAAAGTAGGTTTAGTCAACCCAGCCACAGCAAGAATCCCGACGGCAGTGAGACGATTCGATTATCGAATTTGGTCTTTCTCGGACCCGAACTAGCGAAGCGCATCAAGGCCGTGGTGCACATGGACATGGTGGGAGGAGGGCCGGAGACGAAGGCGGTGTTCCACGTGACGCGCGGGCCGATGAGCTTGCCGAGCTTTGTACACGACGTGGCGTGGGCGTTCGCGGAGTGGGTGAACGAGGAGTCGTACCAATTCGCGGCAACGGGGAAAGCGGACTACCCGATGGTGGCGCCGGAGGGCGGCAAGGAGCCGCTGCGCGCGGAGTATTCCGCGTACACGATGGGGAGCGACCACGACGTGTATCAGGATTCGTCGTTCGGGATTCCGGCGATTTATTTGAACGATTGGCCGGACCGGTACATCCACACGAATTTCGATTCCGCGGCGAATATCGATCCGACCAAGCTGAAGCGCGCGGCATTTGTCGGCGCGGCGAGCGGGTATTATCTGGCTGCAGTACCGCTGGGCGTTCCGAAGAAAGAGGTTGAGGCGGGGCAGATAGCTCGGTCAAGCGAGACTGAGCGCAGAGTGCGAGAAGTGAGTGAAGAAGAAGCTCAGAACCTGCAGAGAAAATTCGTGGAGACTGAAAGCGACATTATGTCGTCGCTCCCTCATTCGACTGGCAGCCGAATTACGGAAGGTGAGATCAGATTTCAAACGATTCTCCCTCTTAAGATTCTTAACTCGGGGCTTCCTAAGGAAGCGGTCGCTAAGGGAGACGGTCTTCTGGTCTTCAAACGAAAGGCAGAGCCGAAAGGGCCCCTGGCGGTGTTTGGGTATGACTATTTTGCGGCGGAGTGGGCGAAGCTGGCGTATGTGAAGAAGCCGCAGCTTACGGAGTACCAGGGATTATGGGGAGCAGGCGAAGAGTACGCGTATGAGGTTTTGAATTTCGCGGATGGAAAGAGAAACGCACAGGAGATTCGCGATGCGGTGTCCGCAGAGTACGGACCCGTGCCGGTGGAATTGGTCGTGGAGTATTTGAAGGCGCTGGAGAAGATTGGGGTGGTGGAAGAGAAGTAAAGGAAGAACAGAACGAGAAGATTGCACAAGCACTAGAATAAGCGGCTGCAATGACGGTGGACTTGAGGAGGGCAAGATGCCAACCATTGAGGGGAAAGAGGGGCGGTTGTGGATTGACGCGTACGTGAAGAAAGCGGGCAAGTTTTCTGGAGTAATGAAGGCGGTGCGGGCGCTGGTGAAGAAAACGGCGGCGGACTGCGAGGAATACGTAAGTCCGTGGAAGACTCCTGCGTTTGATTCGAACGGACCGCTGTGCGTCTTTGTGCTGGGGAAAGAGCATGTAACGCTAGCATTTTTGCGGGGAGCGATGCTTGCCGATCCGGAGAAACTGCTGGAGGGCAAGGCGAAGGGCGTGCGCAACATAAGGCTGCGGAATCTGGGTGATGTGAGGCAGCCGGGAGTGAAGAGATTAATTGCGGAAGCGGCGAAGTTGAACAAAAAGGACCCGCCGTCGGGGAAGATGGTGGGGATGAATAAAAGGCGGAAGACTGAAGGAAAGAAATAAGCAGCTGCACGCGGGCTCGTGAGGTTGGATGGAAGGGCACAGACGCTTCGAGCTAAGCGTAAACTGAAGCCTGCCTGCGCCAAGCAGGTCTATGGCACCGTGTGCTAGCATCGCAGGTTGCGCGCAGGAGGCCGCCCGCCTCAGAAGGCGGCCGCTACAGGGAAAACGATGGCAGCAACGATGAAAGCGTTGCGGAAGATACAGCCCGCGAAGGGCTTGCAGATGGACACCGTCGCGATACCGGCGATTGGACCGACCGAGGTGCTGGTGCGCGTGAAGGCCGCTTCGATTTGCGGGACGGACCTGCACATTTACGGATGGGACCGCTGGTCGCAGGGGCGCATCAAGCCGCCGTTGACGCTGGGGCACGAATTTTGCGGCACCGTGGAGCGCGTGGGAGACGAAGTCACGGCGGTCAAGCCGGGCGACTTTGTCAGTGCGGAGATGCACGTGAACTGCGGGCACTGCCGCCAATGCCGGCTGGGACAAGCGCACATCTGCCAAAACCTACGCATCATTGGCATCGATCAGGACGGAGCGTTCGCGGAATTCGTGAGGATCCCGGCGACGAATATCTGGAAGCTCGATCCCGCGATTCCTGAGCATTACGGCGCGATCCTCGACCCCCTGGGGAACGCGGTGCACACGGTGCTGGCCGGACCGATCGTGGGGCAAACCGTTTTGGTGACGGGTTGCGGGCCCATTGGGTTGATGTCCATTGCGGTGGCCAAGGCGAGCGGCAGCTCGACGGTGTTTGCGACGGAGACGAACGATGCGCGACGCGCCATGGCAAAAAAAATGGGCGCGGACTTTGCGATTAATCCCGCTGCGGAAGATGCGGTGAAGCGAATCCTGAAAGAAACCGGCGGTACCGGAGTCGACACGCTTCTAGAAATGAGTGGCAATCCGGCGGCGATTCAGCAAGGCTTTAAGGCACTGCGAGCGGGAGGACGCGCTTCCCTGCTGGGGATTCCTACGGAAAACGTGCCGCTGGACCTGGTGAACGACGTGATTTTTAAGGGCGCGACGGTGCAAGGGATCTACGGGCGGCGAATGTACGAAACGTGGGTGCAAATGACGGCGTTATTGAAGGCGGGGCGGCTGAATCTGGAGCCGCTCTTTGGGCAGCGGGCGCCGCTCGAGAAGTTCGAAGGCGCGTTTGCGAAATTGCAGGAAGGATTGCCGGGGAAAATCCTGCTGTATCCCAACGGAGTCCGGCGCTGAATTTTTCGCCTTTCTTCACGCCGCCTTTCTCTCTGAAAAAACTAGCCTTAGGACCAAAATATGACATCAACTGTCGTCGCTCCTCCGCTTGCGGGAAACACACTCGGCTCCGGCACGAACAATTTTGTGATCGCGGAATGGCGCGATGCAGGCGGGCCCGCAGGAGAGCGGAGGCTGATCGCTCCGCCGCATGTCCATCATAGTGATGATGAAGCGTGGTACGTGCTGGAAGGCACGATGTGCGTGCAAATGGGCGACAAAGTGGTTGAGGCGCGGGCAGGTTCAGGCGTGCTTGTGCCGCGCGGGACTCCGCATACGTATTGGAATCCGGGCCCTGGGCCGACGCGGTATTTGCTGATTATGACCGCGAACATCCACCAGTTGATTCAGGACATACATGCAATGGCGGAACGCACTCCTGCCGCGTTGGAAGCGGTATTCCGGAAGCATGACTCCGAACTTGTAAAAGCCTGAAGAGTAACTCGGCGTTTGCCCCTAAAAGCCGCGCTGGAGCACAATAGAGATTCCCCCCGGCCGATGCCTACCATCAGGAGGGACAACATGTCCGAAACCGCCACATTGGCGACGAAGCAGAATCCGCTGCAGTACGTCACCGAGCAGTTGAATGAGCTGCGCGCGAAGGGCGTGGCCCCAAAGCTGCGCATCCTCGAAGGCGAGCAAAAGCCCGTGTGCATATTCGACGGGCGGGAAGTGATCAATCTCGCTTCCAACAATTATCTGGGGCTGACCACGCACAAGGCGTTGCGCAAGGCCGCGTTGGACGCGGTAAAGCGATACGGCGTGGGCGCGGGAGCGGTTCGAACGATTGCCGGCACGATGAAGCCGCACATGGAACTCGAAGAACAGATTGCGGCCTTCAAAAAAGTGGAAGCCTGCGTGGTGTTTCAGTCGGGATTTACAGCGAATGCGGGAACCGTTTCGGCCGTGCTGGGCAAAGAGGACCTGATCGTTTCGGACGAATTGAATCACGCATCCATCATTGATGGCGGGCGGCTTTCAAAAGCGACGATCAAAGTTTTCAAGCACAAAGACGTGCAGGACTGCGAGCGTATCCTGCAGGAACACGCAAGCTTTCCCGGGAAGAAGCTGATTATCACCGACGGCGTGTTTTCCATGGACGGCGACATTGCGCCGCTGCCGCAATTGTGCGACTTGGCGGAGAAGTACAACTGCATCATGATGGTAGACGACGCGCATGCATCGGGCGTGCTGGGCGCCAACGGCCGCGGCACTGTGGACCATCACCAGTGCCACGGCCGCGTGCACATCCAGGTGGGCACTTTGAGCAAGGCGATTGGCGCGATGGGCGGATACGTTTGCGGCTCCCGCGACTTGATCGATTTTCTCTATTTGCGCGCCCGGCCATTTCTGTTTTCGACTTCCCACCCGCCAGCTACGGTGGGAGCGTGCCAGGCGGCATTTACTTTGCTGGCGTCCCCGGAAGGCGAGAAGCTGGTGAAGAAACTCTGGGCCAACACGAAGTTTTTCAAGCGCGAACTGAAGAAGCGCGGATTCCAGTTCAAGGCCAGCGAGACGCCGATTATTCCGATTCACGTGGGCGAGGCTGCGAAAGCGTTTGAATTTTCGAAGAAGCTTTTTGAGGCTGGAGTGTTCGCACCCGCGGTCGGTTACCCGATCGTCGCGGAAGGCAAAGCGAGGCTGCGGGCGATTGTCAGCGCGGCGCACAAGAGGGATCAGTTGCTGAAAGCAGCGGATACCCTGGCAGAAGTCGGCAAGTCCCTGGGTATTGTTTAGGAACCGAAAATAGGCGCTTCGGGGCAGATTCCACCTTGTAAATCCTGCATGCTTGCGGGTCATTTCTCGCAGCCCCGGAGCGCTACGCACACGTTTAAATTATTGAAAAAGAACGCCTTAGATCGAGGCATGCGGTTTGCCTCTATCAGTCTGCTTACTGGACACCCTTTTATACGAGGGTAATGGGGTCCAATTTCCAGTCTCAAAGTTAAGTAACAGTGAGGAGGTCGAATGACCATGTATCGCGTGGGAATATCGATTGCGGCAGGGGCACTCTTCGTGGCGGGCGCGGTAGGTCTGTTTGCGTTGGCGCCGGATGCGCATGCGCAAACGGGGGCGCAGGCGGGAGCCCAAACTAGCGAACAAGCATCCGTCGCGGCGGAGAAAACGCAGGCGCAGGCGGGCGCTTCCAGTTCCACTTCAGCAGGGGCCACGGCACAAAACGGACAAGCAAATGCCGGACTGAGCAGCGGAACGGCGTTCAACGCGGAGTTGAGTTCTCCCGTGGACTCGAAGAAGTGCAAATCGGGCGACGCGGTGAACGGGAAAACCACCGAAGCCGTCAAGTCGGAGGGCAAGACGGTCATCCCGAAGGGTTCGAAACTCGTGGGGCACGTGACCCAAGCCTCGGCACGGGCGAAGGGTGAAGCAGAATCTTCGCTGGGGATCGTATTTGACAAAGCGATCTTGAAGAACAGGGAAGAGATTCCGCTGAGTGTGGGGATTCAGGCGCTGGCGTCGGCGCAAAGCAGCGCTTCTGCGGCGGGCTCCGAGATGGATACGATGGGAGGGTTGAGCGGCTCAGCGGCAGGCTCCGGTATGGCGGGCGGACGCGGCGGGGTGGGCGGCGTCACATCAGCGGCGGGCGGCGCTGTGGGCACAGTCACGAACACGGCGGCAAATGTCGGCGGGGCCGCTGGCGGAGCCGTGAATTCGACCGCGAACGCTGCCGGAAACGTTGTGGGAGCAACGAAAGGAGCCGTAGGCGGGCTGAATGCGGCTGGGCAGCTTACTTCGAACAGCCAGGGCGTTTTCGGGTTGAACGGTCTGAACCTGAACGCGGCGGCTGCGAATGCCACGCAAGGCACGGTGATCACTTCAGCCGGGAAGAACGTGCATCTCGACAGCGGCACGCGGATGTTGCTGGTGACGCAGGCGCAGGCTGGCTCCGCGGGCGAGTCGAAGCACTCTGCGGAGAGCAAGCCGAATTCTAAATCCGAGCAGAAACCGGAAAAACCGTAGCGAATGCTTTTTTCTTAGAGGGCCGCGTGACGTATCAAAAATCGCGCGGCCTTTCTCCTTTTGCGCGAACTTCCACGGCGGCCGTGACGGCGGCAGGCGGCTCCTCCTCCTTTGCTATACTCGCCCGATGGCCTCTGAGTCGAAAAAACTGTTTCTTGTGGATGCGATGGCCCACGTTTACCGTGCATTTTTTGCTCCCATGCCGCAACGGCTGACCGGGCCCAATGGCACACCCACGAACGTCCCGTTCCTTTTTGGAAATATTCTCAAACGTTTGATCAAAGACTACGAGCCGAAATACATCGGCGTCGTCTTCGACCCGCCGGGAGCCACGTTTCGCGACAAGCTGTTTGAGAAATACAAAGCGCAGCGGCAGCCGATGCCTGATGACATGAAGGTACAAATTCCTCTGGTGCGGAGACTCTGCGAAGCGATGCGTTTGCCGGTTCTGGAGGAACGAGGATTCGAGGCGGACGACGTCATCGGAACCATCGCTACCCAAGCCGCGAAGCAAGGATTCGAAGTGCTCATCGTCAGCAACGACAAAGACATGATGCAGTTGGTAGGGAAAAACGTTCGGACGCTGAAGACGGGCTCCGGGGGATTGAAGGGCGACATCTTGGTGGATGAGGCAAAAGTTCAGGAATTGTTGGGTGTGCCTGCGGAAAAAGTCGTGGACTACATGTCGCTTCTGGGAGATACGGTCGACAACATCCCCGGCGCGAAAGGAATTGGCGAAAAGGGTGCTGCGGAGCTGATCACCAAATACGGCAGCGTCGAAAAAGCCCTGGATCACGCGGATGAAGTTTCGAATAAGCGGTACCGCGAAGCGCTTCAGCAGCAACGCGATCAGGTGATGCTGTCCAAGCAACTAGCTACGATTGCGACCGAGGTGCCGCTGAAGCTCGATCTGCACGCGCTTGAGCGGCGAGAACCCGACGTGCCTGCCCTGGCGGCGCTTTATCGTGAGCTTGGCTTCAGCTCGCTGCTGAAAGAGTTGGGGACGAGTGCAGCCGCAGCGTCGGCACCGGCTGCTTCCGGTATGGAGGCGAAAGCGGACTACGCGCAGTTGGCGAATGCTAGTGACTTTCGCGAGTACCTTAATAAGCTTCCGGCGAAGCAGCCGCTGGCGATTTGGCTGAATCTCGATCCGGACCAGCGGGAATCAGAAGGATTTGGAACGCGCATCACGGCGATCGAAGTTTCCTCAAACGCTGGGGAGGGACGGTCGATCTGGGCGGACGAAAAAGGCGAGGCGCTGAAGGCGCTCGCGCCATTCCTCGAGGATGCGAAGCGGCCGAAAATCCTGCACGACCCGAAGGTTTTTCAGTTGCTGGCGGGGCGGACGGCCAACATCCCGCACGCGACGCAGCTTTATTCCTATCTGCTGCGCCCGACGACCGGGAATCACAATCTCGCGGACGTGGTGATGCGGCAGTTCAGCGCCATGCTGGGCGGTGGTCCGGGAGAACATGCGGACTATCTGCAGCGGCTTGCCCCCGTGCTGCACGAACAAGTGAAAGAGCAAGGACTCGAAAAGGTCTACGAAGAGATCGATTTGCCGCTCGCGCCGGTGCTTGCGGAGATGGAACGGGTGGGGATTCGCGTCGAGCCAAAGGAGCTCGACAAAATGTCACAGGCCATGGACAAGGAGGTCCGGCGCCTGGAAAAAGAAATCTGGGAAATGGCGGGACTGGAGTTCAACGTCAATTCGCCCCCGCAGCTCGCCGAGATTCTCTTTGACAAATTGAATCTGCAGCCGAACGCGCGGCGAGGCAAAGCGAAAGCGCGCTCGACGGCAGCGGACGTCCTGGAGGAGCTGGCCGCGCAGCATCCGCTGCCCGCGAAGGTCATCGAATTCCGCGAAATTTCCAAGCTCAAGTCCACCTATGTGGATGCACTACCCAAACTGATTCATCCAGAGACTGGGCGGCTGCACACCAGCTTTTCACAGACCGGAGCGGTCACGGGGAGGCTCAGCTCGAGCGACCCGAATCTGCAAAACATCCCGATTCGCACAGAGCTAGGGCGGCAGATTCGCGCGGCGTTTGTCGCGGAAAAAGGAAAAATCCTGCTTTCCGCGGATTACTCGCAAATTGAACTCCGTGTGATGGCGCATTTTTCGAAAGATCCCGTGCTGGTGGAGGCGTTTCGCAACGGCGAGGACATTCACGCGCGCACGGCGCAGGAAGTTTTCGGCGTCGGTCCAATGGCGCAAACCGCAGAGCATCGTCGCGCCGCCAAGGCCATCAATTTTGGAATCATTTACGGGCTTTCTCCTTTCGGCCTCGCGCAACAACTGGGAATCGAGCAAAAAGAGGCGGCGCAGTTTATCAACGCTTATTTCACTCGGTATCGTGGTGTGAAAGAGTATTTGGACAACGTTCTTGCCGAAACGCACAAAACCGGCCTGGCCAAGACGCTATTCGGGAGAATCCGCCCCATTACCGAAATCAACTCGCCGCAAGTGCAATTGCGAAACTTTGCCGAGCGCACTGCGCTCAATTCCCCGCTGCAGGGCACGGCCGCGGATCTCATCAAAATGGCAATGATTACTATCGACCGACGGCTGGCCGAAGAAGAATTCGAAGCCAAAATGATTTTGCAAGTGCATGACGAACTCCTTTTCGAAGCTCCAGCGAAAGAATCGTCCAAACTGCAAAAACTGGTGAAGGAAGAGATGGAAGGCGTTTATAAGCTGGCGGTCCCGATTGTGGTAGAAATTGGCGTTGGTCCTAACTGGAGAGACTTGGACTGACTTTCATTGTCTGGCAAACCTTCTTTCGAGGTGACCTGATGAGACTCGCCCTATCAACCAGGAGCCGAACCCAAGCATCTTATTTCTGTGTTTCAGATTCCAATAGAAGACGGTTGGCTCCAGGCCCTTTGACTCTGAAACTGGCATTCTTGAAAGAGAATCTTTACCCCCAGCCAAAGCGAGGTCCTTCATGCGCCGGGTGTTCTTGCTCCTCCTTGGTCTAAGTCCTGTCCTGCTCCTTGAAGGCTGTGCCAGCACTAGCCCCCAACAACCCATCAGCGTGATGGTAACGCCTCCGGCTGTAAGCGTACCCGTCGGCCAGAGCCAGACTTTCATCGCGACGGTTTCGGGTACCTCTAATACTGCCGTGACTTGGAGCATTAGCGGGAGCGGAAGCATCACCTCGACGGGCGTCTACACTGCCCCTTCGACGGTACCTGCTCCGCCTCAGATTACGGTCAAGGCGACCTCGCAAGCGGACTCCACGAAATCCGGAACCGCGGTGGTTACGGTGACCAGCGCATCGGGCGGCACGGTTGCTGTCGCTCCAGCCGCCGTTACGGTCGAAGTTTTCACTACGCAGCAGTTTTCAGCCACGATCAACGGCCAAGCCAGCACGGCAGTCACCTGGCAAGTGAACGGCGTTACAGGGGGCAATACGACTACGGGAACGATTTCTGCGAGCGGCTTATACAGTGCGCCCCATTCGATTTCGAACAGCATCATCCCGCCTAATGGCGCTCCCGTAACGGTGCAAATCAAGGCCGTTTCCACTGCGAACGCCTCGAATTCTGGAACTGCAACAGTGACCCTTCACGTACCGAACCAGCAGACAGAGAACTCGCCAGTCGAGTTCGGAACTTCCGGGAGCAATGCGAAAGATACGATTACAAGCGGAGGGAAGACCACCTGCTGCGGCGGAACTTTAGGGGCCCTCGTAACTCGCGGCGGCACGCAATACATTCTCAGCGCGGATCACGTCTTGGCACGCAGCGGCGCGGGTACGGCGGGCGACCCGATTGTTCAACCCGGGCTGATTGAAACCAATTGCTCGCCTTCGGGGACCTCGACGGTAGCCAATTTGACTCAAGGCTCCTTCAACCTACAAAACCCTTCCTCGGCAACCGTGGATGCGGCCATTGCGCAGGTGGTCTCCGGAGCCGTTGACACGAGCGGCAATATCCTCCTGTTGGGATCGAGCACCGACGCAAACGGTGTTCCCGCGGCAGGCGCACCAAATGGTGGAAAAGGCCAAGCTGCGTCGGTCAATCTTTCCGTGGCAAAGTCCGGCCGTACGACCGGCCTGACGTGCTCTGCAGTTGGGGCTACTAGTGTGAATGTGTCCGTTGCATACTCGACCAATTGCGATGGCTCCGGTACGAAATTCACGGTGATCTACACGAATCAAATAAGCATCCTCGGCGGAGATTTCTCAGGAGGAGGCGACTCCGGCTCGCTGATCGTAACGCAGAGCAATGCGACTCCTGTCGCGCTGCTCTATGCCGGGTCGAACACAGACACGGTTGGCAATCCGGTTTCTGACGTGCTGAATTTCTTCGCTTCAGGAGGCAATACCGTCAGTTTTGTGGGCGCCGCGCGTACTGGTTCCGTGATTGGCTGCAGCTTGTCAGGGCCGCAAGCGGCCATGGCGGCGCGGCTCGCGGCACAGAAAGTTACGCCGTCTCACGACGCTCTGGTGCAAGCCACCGCGGTGCGGGACGCGCACTCCGGGGAACTGATGGGCCATCCCGAAGTGCAAGCCGTGGGGGTGGGCCCAAGTTATGACCATCCGGGCGAGTCTGCGATTCTGCTTTTTGTCACGAAGGGGCAACCCCGAACGAACCTCCCTGCCCTGGTGGACGGCATTCGCACCCGCATCGTCGAAGGCGAGCCCTTCTTCCAGCGTGGTCTGCTGTCGTCCGAGGAGAGCACTGCCCTCGAGCAGTCCGCAGCGCCGCCACAACTGGTTTACTCGATCCCGGAAACAGAAGTTGCGCGCGCCAAGGTCGTGCATGCGGCGCATGTAGATGAATTGATGAAGATGAACGGTGTGCAGGGCGTAGGCATTGCGTCAAGCGTGGATTCGCCCGGCGAGGCGGCGCTGATGTTTTTTCTGATTGACGGCGTGGCTCATCCAGCTATTCCGTCGGAGATCGACGGCGTGAGAACACGCATCCGCGTGAGCAGCCGCTTCCACGCGGGTCTCGAAGGGAACGGTTCACAACGAGCCTGCCCCGTGCCGAGACCGAAAAGAAAGCCAGCCAATGCGGTACCAGATTCGAAACCGAAATCGAAGCCGTAGCCGAGCAGAATTGGAACCATCACCTGGCAGGTCAATCGCGCGCTCATAACCCTTTCTTTCCGCTGGGTCCGGGCGTAGAATCCGGTCAAAATCAAGCCGAGTTCGCTCCTTCGGCGGTGCTCGATCTGTCGGGAGGATGCCATGTATCGGACGATCTTTGTTGCGAGTGCGCTGTTGCTCTCGGGAATTTTTTTTCCAAGAATTAATTTCACACAGGAAAAAAGCGCGCCAACAGAACCCAAGATGACGGAAGAAGACGTTGCAAAAAAGAATCCCATTCCGCCAACGGCCGAGAGTCTGGCGGAAGCCCGGAAAATGTTCGGATATAATTGCGCGATGTGTCATGGGAAAAGCGGCGACGGAAAAGGCGACCTTGCTGCGGATATGAAACTTGAACTCCGGGACTGGCGTGATCGCGCTTCACTCGAGAAGCTGACCGATGGCGAACTCTTTTGGATTATTAGTAACGGAAAAGGGAAAATGCCGGGAAATGGCGAACGCGACAAGGAAAGGATGCGCTGGAATTACGTGAACCTGGTGCGTTCTTTCGTGAAGAAAGACGCAGCGGCCGCGGACAAACCCAAGAACGAAAACCCCCAGCCTTAAACCGAACGCTTCCGCGCTTGCGATGGATGTTCTGCACCGCTGGCAAAATTGCATGCCACCCGGGCGTGACAGCTCATCCGCCCGTGATATCCTCGCACTGAGAATTTGCGAAAGGAGCAAATGAATGGCCCACGCGCCGCAATTTTTGAAGCTGGTCAATGAATCGAAAAAGAAGGTCAAAGAAACGAATGTAGCCGAGGTCAAGCGCCGCATGGATGCGGGAGAGAAGTTTCTTCTGGTGGACGTTCGTGAGGACAATGAGTGGGCCAACGGCCACCTTCCCGGAGCGATCCACCTGGGAAAAGGCATTATTGAACGTGACATCGAGCAGCAAGTGCCCGATACCAGCGCAAGACTCATCCTATACTGCGGCGGCGGATTCCGTTCTGCGCTGGCCGCCGACAATCTTCAAAAAATGGGCTACTCCAACGTGGAATCGATGGACGGCGGATGGAAAGGCTGGGTGTCCGCCGGATTGCCCACGGCCAAAGGCTGACGGCCTACTTCGTTTTGATTTCCTCTGGAAAAATGGCTGGGGCGGGAGGATTCGAACCTCCACCATCCTCATTAACAGTGAGGTGTCCTACCGATTGGACCACGCCCCAGCGGGCGGCTATCCCCGATGGTTGCGGGGAACGCTGAAGTAGGTGGGCTCGGCCGCAGAAAAAAGCGGGCAAGACTATTTCTAAGATACCACGAATGCGCCAGCCCGCGCGAGCCCGCGAGAGAATTAAATCAAACAAACTGCATCGAACGCACGTTTGAAGTCATCAGAAGGTCAAGGAGGCACAAGTGCGAGAGCCCTGGCGATATTCAGATCTTCCCCTTATGCAGATCGTCAAAGCAGTTCGGCAATGCCCTCTAAATTTGAATTTTTCAGCCGAAAACTCACTTTCAAATCTCAGAAAACAAAAAATTCCCCCAAAAAGTACCGCTGCGGATGTTGCATTCCAGAAAGTTTTATTGGAAACTAAGCGGTCAAAGTTGGCCCGGGTTTTTGCACTTCCCGGTTAAATACGTGGGAGGTCCTAGCATTTAGGGCCCTTTCGGTGCGCTCCCCGCCAAAAGTGCAAAAAAAGAACATGGCCCAGATTTTCCATCGAAGCACGAATTTCATCTCTAGATTTAGTGTCTTTTCGTTTCTTTTCATCATGGGATTAGCTGTCTTGGCGGTGCTGGCCGCGGCGCGGTCCCCTTATTGGACGCGGCAGAACATTACTCGCGAGCAGCCGGTGCAGTTCAGCCACAAACATCACGTGGGAGACGATGGGATTGATTGCCGCTACTGCCACACAAGCGTGGAAACTTCCGCTTTTGCGGGGATTCCGCCCACAAAGACCTGCATGAATTGCCATTCGGTGCTCTTTAACAATGCTGGATACCTGGAGCCGGTTCGTGAAAGCTATCGTGACGATAAATCGATCCAGTGGGTGAAAATCCACCGGCTTGCGGATTTTGTCTATTTCAACCACAGCATTCACGTGAACAAAGGCGTGGGATGCAGTACCTGCCACGGACAAGTGGATCAAATGCCGCTGGTCTTTCAAGCCAACACGCTGTTGATGCAGTGGTGCGTGGATTGTCACAGAAATCCGGAAGCGGTACTGCGTGAAAATCTTGAGGACGTCTACAACATGAATTGGAAGGCTCCGGACAAGCAGCAAGAAATCGGAAAGAAACTCGCGCAGGAGCGAAACCTTCGGACAACGGCCGAGCTGACGAGTTGCTCGACCTGTCACCGCTGATGGAACGTATGAGCGATCTAGAACACGCAGAGCACAAGGACGATAGGCCAGCTCCGGACGAGCATTCGGGCAACGCGTCTTCTGCACAACGGCCGCTGGATCTGGCGGCCGTCCGTGCTCAGTTACAATCGAAAACCGGCAAGCAGTATTGGCGCACGCTCGAAGAGCTTGCCGGCGATCCTGACTTTGAAGAATTGCTCCACCGCGAGTTTCCTCGCCAGGCGCCCTCGGAATGGGATGATTCCGTGGACCGGCGCGATTTCCTGAGGCTCATGGCCGCGTCGCTGGCGCTCGCGGGCCTCTCCGGCTGCGGGCGCGCGCCGGAGCAACACATCGTGCCCTATGTCAAGCAACCGGATGGCGTGGTTCCCGGCAACCCGCAGTTTTATGCCACGGCCATGCCGTTTGGCGCCGACGCCATTGGCCTGCTCGTAGAGAGTCATGAGGGGCGGCCAACCAAGATTGAAGGGAATCCCGATCATCCTTCGAGCCTCGGCGCAACGAATGCGTTTGCGCAAGCCTCCATCCTGGACCTTTATGACCCCGATCGCGCGCAAACGGCAACCAAAGCCGGAGAGATTCAGACGTGGTCGCAGTTTCTGGACGCCGCGCAAGCACTCGCCAGCACGCTGCGGGGCACCCGAGGCGAAGGGTTCCACATCCTCACCGGAATCATCAATTCGCCCCTGCTTGCCGCGGATTTGCAAAACCTTCTGACTCTGTATCCCATGGCGAAATGGCACCAGTGGGAGCCTGCCGTTGGAGATGGAACGCGCGAGGGCGCCAAGCTCGCTTTCGGGAGTTCCGTCAACACGGTGTATCGCCCGGAGAATGCCGAAGTCATCCTTTCACTTGACTCCGATTTCCTCGCCAGCGGGCCCGGCAATGTCCGCTACATGCGAGAGTTTTACCGGCGCCGCAAGCTGGATCAGTTCAGCGAAGCCGATAGGCTTGGCAAGGAAATGAGCCGCCTCTATGTCGTCGAGCCTACGCCGTCGGTTACCGGCTCGAGCGCGGACCACCGGTTGCCCCTGCGCAGCGCGGAAATCGAACAGTTCGCACGCGCGTTGGCTGCGAAAATGGGGTTGGGAGGTAGCGGAAGGCTTATGCCCGCTGCCGAAAAATGGCTCGACGCCGTGGTCAAAGATTTGCTGAAGTATCCAAAGCGCACTCTCGTAGTCGCGGGAGAACAGCAGCCTGCTGAAGTTCATGCTGTCGTTCACGCAATCAACACGGCGCTCGGGAATGTCGGCACCACGCTGTATTACACCGAACCTGTCGAGGCACACCCCGTCAACCACCTGGATTCTTTGCACGAGCTTTGTGCGGACATGGATGCGGGCAAGGTCTCTTGCCTGCTGATTCTTGGTGTCAACCCGGTCTACACCGCGCCGCACGATTTCGATTTTGCTTCCAAGCTGCGCTTTGACGAAAAGCTCAAAAGCAAAAAGATCGATACAGTCATTCACGTCAGCCCGCATTTCGACGAAACTTCGCAGTACTGCGATTGGCACGTCGCCGAATCGCATTACCTCGAAACCTGGGGAGATGCCCGCGCTTTCGACGGCACCGTCAGTGTCATTCAACCGCTCATCGCACCCCTCTACCGCACGCATTCCATGCACGAAGTTCTTGCGGCGTTTACCGACAAGCCGGGCCTTTCGGCTTACGATGCGGTACGTGACCGGCTGAAGGCCGCGAATCCTTCCGGCGATTTCGAGAAATTCTGGCGCAAAACGCTGAATGATGGCGTGGTGGCTGGGACTGCATTTGCTCCCATCAATGTTTCGCTGAAGTTTAATCCCGCGAGCCTTCCCCCGGCCAAGGAAAGTCCCTCTGGCGAACTCGAATTCCTTTTCCGCCCGGACCCCAGCATTTATGACGGTCGCTTTGCCAATAACGGATGGCTCCAGGAATTGCCCAAACCGGTCACCAAGCTCGCCTGGGACAATGCCGCGCTGGTCAGCCCCAAGACCGCGCAAGATCTCCAACTGACGCACAGCATCCCATCCCGCGGCGGCGAACACGGCCAGATTCTCTCGAACGTCGTTGATATTTCGCTTTCCGGAAGCAAAGTCACCGCCGCAGCTTGGATCCTGCCCGGCCAGGCCGAAGGCGTTGTGGTTCTGCCGCTTGGGTACGGCCGCAAAAAAGCCGGCTACACCGGCACGAACAAGGGTTTCAACGCCTACGCGGTGCGCACGTCGAACGCGCCCTGGGCCGCGAATGCGCCCCGCAGCGTAATCCGAAAAACGGGTGACGACTACCCGCTTGCCTGCACGCAGTATCACTTCAACATGGAAGGCCGCCACATCCTCCTTTCCGGTACGCTCGACGAATACCACAAGAATCCCAA
>Ga0075426_10000342_pt1 | contig 31802 bp, 25 predicted proteins | sample SoiMethybrSBSTD5_FD_75304 | JGI IMG/M metagenome (GOLD analysis project Ga0075426, IMG submission 75304) | Bulk soil microbial communities from a Populus tree surrounding site in Tennessee, USA - Soil MetaG P. TD hybrid SBSTD5 | ecosystem: Environmental > Terrestrial > Soil > Tree plantation... | reverse complement strand
CTACCCGGCGGCCGAGGGCGGCTTGCCGGTGACGATGCGGCTTTCGCACGAGGTGATCAGCCTGCCGATGCATGCCTATCTCGACGAGCCGACGCAGGACCGCGTCGTCGACGCGCTGAAGCGCGCGCTCGCGCGCTAGGCATCGACGTCCATTTCTCAAAGTTGCCCACCCCCTCACCCCCGCTCGCACGAGCGGGTGCTCGTGCTCGCTTCTCCCTCTCCCCCTCCCGCAAACGGGAGGGGGAGAGGGAAAAGGGAGCGGCGAAGCCGCGACCGAACTCGGGCCTGCCCGAGTTCGGTTTAAAGGATCAGAAGTCGGGTAAACCCGACTTCTGGCGGGTGAGGGGAAGGGCGCTATGAGTCTATTGCCGAAATGATCCGCAACATCTTCACCGTCGGCGGCTGGACGCTCGTCTCGCGCGTCACCGGATTCGTGCGCGACATCGTGATGGCGGCGGTGCTGGGCGCCGGTCCGGTGGCCGACGCCTTCTTCGTCGCCTTCCGCCTGCCGAACCATTTCCGCGCGATCTTCGCCGAAGGCGCCTTCGCCGCCGCCTTCGTGCCGGCCTATGCGCGGCGATTGCAGCAGGGCGGGCAGGAGGAGGCGCGGCGCTTCGCCGACGGCATCGGTGCCGGGCTCATGCTCGTTCTCGGCGCGGTGCTCGTGCTCGCGCTTCTATTCACGCCCACGGTCGTGCGCGTGCTCGCGCCCGGGCTTGCCGCCGATCCCATGCGCTTCGAGCTTGCGGTCGCGCTCACGCGCATCACGTTTCCCTACCTTGCGCTGATGTCGCTCGAGACGCTGATCGCGGGCACGCTGAACGCCAACCATCGCTTCGCGTCGGCGGCCGGCGCGCCGGTGCTGCTCAATATTTCGATGGTGAGCACGCTGTTGCTCGCGGCTGCCTTCCCGACCGCGGGCCACGCCGCCGCCTGGGGCGTGCTGGCGGCGGGCGTCTTGCAAGCGCTGTTGGTCGGCGGCGACGCCGCGGTCCACGGCTTCGGCCTGCGGTTTCGCTGGCCGACGCTCGACGCGCCGACGAAACAATTTCTCAAGGCGTTGGGGCCCGCCATCATCGGGGCCGGCGGCGTGCAGCTTGCGCTCTTCGCCGACACGGTGATCGCGACGTTTCTGCCGACCGGCGCGCTGTCGGCGCTCTATTACGCCGACCGCATTAATCAATTGCCGATCGGCGTGGTCGGAATCGCGATCGGGATCGTGCTCCTGCCCGAAATGTCGCGCCGCCTCGCCGCCGGCGACGAAGCGGGCGCCGCCGCGGCCCAGGGGCGCGCGATCGAGCTCACGCTGTTGATCGCAATTCCCTTCGTCGCGGCGGCCATCGCCATTCCCGATCTCGTCATGCGCGCGTTGTTCGCGCGCGGCGCCTTCACCAACGCCGACGCCGCGGCGGCGGCGGCGACGCTTTCCGCCTACGCGATCGGGCTCATTCCCTTCATGTGGATGCGCAGTTTCACCGCCCCCTTTCTCGCGCGCGGCGATACGGCAACGCCGGTGAAGGCGGCGCTCGCCGCGGCGCTCGTCAACATTCTGCTGAAGATCGCCTTGATGGGGGCGCTCGCGCAGGTGGGCCTTGCGCTCGCGACCTCGGTCGGCGCGTGGCTCAATTGGGCGCTGCTGGTGTGGTTCGCCCGGCGCGCGGGATTTGAGCGGCCCGCCGCGCCGCTCGATCGCGCGCTCCGGCTCGCCGCCGGCGGCCTCCTGCTGGGGCTCGCGTTTTATGCCGGGCAGCGCTTTTTCGCCCCGATGCTTTCCGGGCTTTCACGTTTTCGCGAGGAAACATTGCTGCTGATTTTACTCATCGCCGGCACGATTCTGTATACCGGGCTGATCCTCGCGCTGCTCGGCCGCAATTGGTTGCGCAATCTGTTGCGCGACGCGGGAACACCGACGCCGGGCGCCGAAATTCTCTCCCCCGAAATCTAGAACCACCCCCTTTGGACCGGGTTTCGCAAATGCGAGATATGCGCTAAGACCTCGCCCCCGTTAGGTTTGGCATGATTCATATCGCGTTCACGGCGCGCATCGCCGCGGTCATTGTCCTTCTCTTCGCGCTCGCAAGTTGCGGCGACAGCGGTCCACAAGCTCCGCCCGGACCGCCGGTCACGGTGGCCAAGCCGGTGAAGCGCGAGATCGTCGACATGGACGAATATGTCGGCCGCTTTCTCGCGGTCGACACGGTCGAGGTGCGCGCGCGTGTCTCGGGCTATCTCGAACAAATCCATTTCAAGGACGGCCAGATCGTGCAGGCCGGCGATCTTCTGTTCTCCATCGACAAGCGGCCGTTCCAAAATACGCTCGATCAGGCGAAGGGCACGCTGGCGCAGGCGCGCGCCAATCTCGCCTTCACCGAATCCGACCTCGTGCGCGCGCAAAAGCTCGTCGGCGACAAGACCATTTCCGAGCAGGCCTTCGAGCAGCGCACGCAGGCCAAGCGCAACGCCGAGGCCTCGGTCGCCTCCAACGAGGCGGCGGTGCGGCAGGCGGAACTCGATCTGCAGTTCACCGAGCTGCGCGCGCCGGTGACGGGCCGCATCGGCGACCGGCGGGTGGCGCCGGGCAATCTCGTGACCGGCGGCACCGCCGGCAACACGACGCTCTTGGCCACCATCGTTTCGATCGATCCCATCCGCTTCGAGTTCACCGCCGACGAGGGCGCCTTCATCCGCTACGAACGGCTCGCCAAGAACGGAAAAGATCCGGAGTCGCGCTACACTTCGACGCCGGTGGAGCTGAAGCTGTTGGACGAGCAGGATTTCGTGCACAAGGGCACCATTGATTTCGTCGACAACGTCATCGATCAGTCGTCCGGCACGATCCGCGGACGCGCGGTGATTCCAAATCCCGACGGCTTCTTCACGCCCGGCATGTTCGCCCGCGTGCGGGTGCCGGGCTCGCCCAAATACGAGGCGCTCTTGGTGCCCGACGCCGCGATCGGCAGCGAGCAGGTGCGCAAATTCGTCTTCGTCGTCGACGGCGACAACACGGTGAAACAGAACTATCTCACGCTCGGCACGCTGCAGGGCAATTTACGCGTGGTGAAATCGGGCCTGCAGGCCGACGACCGCGTCATCGTGAACGGACTCATGCGCGCGCGATCGGGTGCGAAGGTGACGCCGGTGGAGGAGGGTGCGGCGCCTCCCGGCGGCCAGCAGCCCGGCGCGCCGGCGCCCAAGTAAGGTGAGCGGATGCGCATCTCGCATTTTTTCATCGACCGGCCGATCTTCGCCGCGGTGGTTTCGATCGTTTTCGTCATCGTCGGCGCCGTGAGCTTCTCGCGCCTGCCGGTCGCGCAATATCCCGAGATCGCGCCGCCGGTGATCAACGTCACGGGGCAATATCCAGGCGCCAGCGCCGAGATCGTCGCCGCCACCGTGGTCTCGCCGATCGAGGATCAGATCAACGGCGTCGAGAACATGCTCTATATGAGCTCGAACTCGACCGCCGACGGACGTTTCACCATCGCGGTGACGTTCGATCTCGGCACCAACCTCGATACGGCGCAGGTGCAGGTGCAGAACCGCGTCGCGATCGCGCAGCCGCGATTGCCGGCGGACGTGCGCAATATCGGCGTCACCGTCGCCAAGAGTTCGCCCGACCTGATGATGGTGGTGAGCCTCGTTTCGCCGAACAACACGCGCGACGCGCTTTACATCTCGAACTACGCCACGCTCGAGGTCAAGGACGCGCTCGCGCGCCTCTACGGCGTGGGCTCGATCATCGTGTTCGGCAGCCGCGACTATTCGATGCGCGTCTGGCTCGATCCGCCGCGGCTGCAAACGCTCAATCTGACCGCCAACGACGTGGTCGCGGCGCTGCAGGGGCAGAACGTGCAGGTCGCCTCGGGCGTCTTGAACGCGCCGCCGGTCGATAATCCGCGCGCCTTCCAGATCGCGGTGCAAACGCAGGGCCGGCTCACCGACCCGAGCGAATTCGGCAATATCGTCATTAAGCAGACGGCGTCCGCCGTGGTGCGGCTCAGGGACGTGGCGCGGGTCGAACTCTCGGGGCTCGACTATGCGTCCAATTTCTACATCGATCGGGACCCTTCGGTCGGCATCGCGGTTTTCCAGCAGCCCGGCACCAACGCGCTCGATTCCGCCAAGGCGATCTCCAGCACGATGCAGGAGCTTTCCAAGCGATTTCCGTCGGATTTGCGATACGACATCTTCTACAACCCGACCCAGTTCATTCAGGAATCGGTGAAGGCGGTTCAGCAGACGATCGGCGAGGCGATCGTGCTTGTCGTCCTCGTGGTGATCGTGTTCCTGCAGACGTGGCGCGCCGCCGTCATCCCGCTCGTCGCCATCCCGGTGTCGCTGGTCGGCACCTTCTTCTTCATGGCGATCTTCGGCTTCTCGCTGAACAACCTCACTTTGTTCGGCCTGGTGCTTGCGATCGGCATCGTGGTCGACGACGCGATCGTCGTCGTCGAAAACGTCGAGCGCAACATCGAGCGGGGTCTCACGCCGCACGACGCGGCGGTGAAGAGCATGGACGAGGTCGGCGGCGCGCTGATCGCGATCGCGCTCGTGCTCTGCGCGGTGTTCGTGCCTTCGGCGTTCATCACCGGGATTTCCGGCCAGTTCTATCGGCAGTTCGCGCTCACCATCGCCGGCGCGACCGTCATTTCGCTGATCGTGTCGCTGACGCTGTCGCCGGCGATGTGCTCGCTGATCTTGAAGCCGCGCGCGGAAAAGGAAGCGCCGCCGAAGCCGTGGGCGCGGCCGATCCGTATATTCTTCGGCTACTTCAACACCTATTTCGACAAGCTGTCGCATTTTTACAGCGGGATTGCGTCGAAGATCGTGCGCCGGGCGTTCGTCATGCTCGCGATCTACGCGGTCATTATTACGCTCGGCCTCATCGAGTTTCGCCGCACGCCGGTCGGGTTCATCCCGCAGGTCGATCAAGGCTATCTGATCGGAATCGTGCAGCTGCCGCCGGGCTCGTCGCTCTCGCGCACCGACGCCGTTATGAAACGCGCGGTCGAGAGCGTGCTGCAGATCCCCGGGGTCGCGCATGCGGTGAGCGTCGTCGGCTTTTCCGGCGCCACCTTCACCAACGCGCCGAATTCCGGCGCGATCTTCACGGTGCTGAAGCCCTTTGATGAGCGCGGAAAAGACTCCAAGCAGGCGGCGCCCGCCATTCAAGCGGAGGCCTTGCGCCGGCTGTCGGCGATTCAGGAGGGTTTGATCTTGGTGGTCTCCCCGCCGCCGGTGCGCGGCATCGGCAATGCCGGCGGCTTCCGCATGATGGTCGAGGATCGCTCCGCCGCCGGGTCACAGGCGCTTCTGGGCGCGACCTACGCCATGATGGGTCGCGCCGCGCAGACGCCGGGCCTCAGCCAAGTCTTCTCGCTGTTCGAGACCTCGACGCCGCAACTCTATCTCGATATCGACCGCACCAAGGCGCAGATGCTCGGGATCAACATTCCCGACGTGTTCTCCGCGTTGCAGGTCTATATCGGCTCGGCCTACGTCAACGATTTCAACCTGCTCGGCAAAACCTTCCGCGTCATGGTGCAAGCCGACAATCCCTACCGCAAGAGCTACGAGGATTTGCTCAAGCTGCGCGTGCGCAATATCCGCGGCGATACCGTGCCGCTCGGCTCGTTCTCGACGGTGAGCGACATTGCCGGCCCTTACCGCGTGCCGCGCTACAATCTTTATCCGGCGGCCGAACTCGACGGCAACGCCGCGCCCGGCTACTCGCAGGGCCAGGCCATCGAGATCATGGAGAAGCTCGCGCGCGAGACGCTGCCGCAGGGCTTTACCTTCGAATGGACGACGCTCGCGCTGCAGCAGATCCGCGCCGGCAATACCGCGCTCTTTGCCTTCTCGCTCGCGGTCGTGTTCGTGTTCCTCGTGCTCGCCGCGCAATACGAGAGCCTGACGCTGCCGCTCGCGGTCATCCTGATCGTGCCGATGTGTCTGGTGGCGGCGATTTCCGGCGTGGTGCTGCGCGGGCAGGACAACAACATCCTCACCCAGGTCGGCTTCATCGTGCTGATCGGGTTGGCTGCGAAAAACGCGATCCTGATCGTCGAGTTCGCCAAGCAACTCGAGGATCAGGGCATGAAGCGGGTCGAAGCCGCGACGGAAGCCGCGCACCGCCGGCTCAGGCCGATCCTGATGACGTCGCTCGCCTTCATCCTCGGCGTGACGCCGCTGGTGTGGGCGATCGGCGCCGGCGCCGAACTGCGCCAGACGCTCGGCACCGCCGTCTTCTTCGGCATGATCGGCGTCACCCTGTTCGGACTCGTATTCGTGCCCGCCTTCTACATGATCTGCCGCTGGCTCGCCGATCACGCCGAGCGGTTCTGGGCGGGCCAGGCGCCGAAACGGCCGTCGCGCAGGCCGGCGGAATGAGATCATGAACGTCACCATGCGAGGTATGAAATTCGGCATCGGCCAGCCGCACCGGCGGGTCGAGGACGCCGCGCTGATCAGCGGCCATGGCCGCTACGTCGCCGATGCGGTGCCGCCCGGCGCGCTGCATGCGGCCGTCGTGCGCTCGCCGCACGCGCACGCGCGCTTTCGCATCACCGACCTTAAGGCCGCCAAGAAGAAGCCCGGCGTGCGGCTCGTTCTCGCCGCCGCCGATGTCGCCGATCTCGCGCCGCTTCCCTGCTTCGGCCAGATCAAGCCGACGGACGAGGAAAAGATGTGGGTGCCGGCATTTCCGGTGCTCGCCCAGGACGAAGTGCGCTTCGGCGGCGACGCGGTCGCCTTCGTCGTCGCCGATACGCTCGACGCCGCCAAGGACGCCGCCGAGGCGATCGAGATCGAGTGGGAGCCGCTACCCGCGATCGCCGACACCAAGGGGGCGGTGGCCGACGGCGCGCCGCTGGTGTGGAACGAGCGCAAGGGGAACGTCACCTTCAGCGCCGAGCACGGCGACGCGGCGGCGACGGCGCGCGCCTTCGCGGCCGCGGCCAAGGTGGTGAAAATCGAGATCGTCAACCAGCGCATCATCACCAACTTCATGGAGCCGCGCGGCGCGGTCGCGGAACCGGGGCCGCAGTCTGATCAGCCGATCTCGGGTAAACCCGAGATCGGTGGGCGGCTCACGCTCACGGCGAGCACGCAGGGCAGTCACATCGTGCGCGGCGCGATGGCGGGAATTTTGAAGATGGCGCCCGACCAATTGCGCGTCGTGACCCACGATGTCGGCGGCGGCTTCGGCACCAAGGCCGGGCCCTACCGTGAATACGCGCTGGTCGCGATCGCCGCGAAGAAGCTCAATCGCGCGGTCGCCTGGATCGCCGATCGCAGCGAGCATTTCCTCGGCGACTATCAAGGCCGCGACAATGTGACGAGCGCCGAGATGGCGCTGGACGCGGCGGGAAATTTTCTCGCGCTCCGCGTCGACACGCTCGCCAATATGGGAGCGTATCTCTCCTTCTTCGCGCCGTTCATTCCGTGGAACGGCGCCACCATGCTGCCGGGCTGCTACCGTATTCCGGTGATGCACGCGCGCATCCGCGGCGTCTATACCCACACGCCGCCGGTCGACGCCTATCGCGGCGCCGGACGGCCGGAGGCGACCTATGCGATCGAGCGGCTCGTCGACGCGGTGGCGCGCGCCCGCGGCGAGGGGCAGGACGAAGTGCGGCGGCGGAATTTCATTGCGCCCGCCGACATGCCCTACAAGACCGCGACCGGGCGCACCTACGACTCCGGCGAATTTCTCGGCCATATGGAGCGCGCGCAAAAGATCGCCGAATGGAACAGCTTCGACACGCGCGCGGCGGAATCGAAACGGCGCGGCAGGCTGCGCGGCCGGGGGCTCGCGACCTATATCGAGGCGTGCGGCGGCGCCTCGGCGGAGCGCGCGCGTCTGAAGTTGGAGCCCGACGGATCGGTGACGGTGTGGATCGGCACGCAATCGAACGGGCAGGGGCACAAGACCACCTACGCCCAGCTCGTCGCCGAGCAACTCGACATTCCCCTCGATCAGATCAACGTCCGCCAGGGCGATACCGACGAGATCGCGAGCGGCGGCGGCACCATCGGCTCGCGCTCGATGCCGACCGGCGGGGTCTCGGTTTCCAAGGCCACCAAGAACCTCGCCGACAATTTGAAGAGGCTCGCGGCCGACGAGCTTGAGGTCGCCGCCGGCGATCTCGAATTCGTCGCAGGCTCCGTGCGCGTCGCCGGCACCAATCACGCGGTTTCGCTGCGGGCCCTGGCCGCGAAACCCGGCGTGGCGCCGGAACAGTTGAGCGCCGAGGATTCCCACGCGCCCTCCGTCGGCACCTATCCGAACGGCACGCATATCTGCGAGGTCGAGGTCGATCCCGCCACCGGCGCGATCAAGATCGTGCGCTACACCGTGGTCGACGATTTCGGCGTCACCCTCAATCCGCTGTTGCTCGAAGGGCAGGTGCAGGGCGGCATCGGGCAGGGCATCGGGCAGGCGATGCTCGAGCGCACGGTGTTCGACGCCGACGGCCAGTTGCTCACCGCGAGCTTCATGGATTACGCGATTCCCCGCGCCGACGACACGCCGCCCTACGCGTTCGAAAGCCGCGACGTGCCGTGCAAGACCAATCCGCTCGGCGTGAAGGGCGCGGGCGAGGCCGGCGCCATCGGCTCCTGTCCCGCCGTCATCAACGCCATCGTCGACGCGCTCGACCGCGGCTTCGGCATCACACACATCGACATGCCGGCGACGCCGGAGCGGGTTTGGCGCGCGATCCGGAGCGCGGCGCGGGAATAACTGCGCCCCTTGGTCGCAGCGTTTGCGGCGACGATCCCTTTAATGCTGTTGCGGTGCGTCGCGACGGCGCGAAACCAACGCGCTAAGCAGGAGGCGGTTCGGAAAATTCGATGCGCCAATCCACAACGCCAAACCTGCGATGAACGTCTTTCTCGGCATCGCGCTGCAACTGGGCGCGACTTTCTCCTTCACCGTGATGGGCGCGCTGGTGCGCTTCATCGGCGAACGGGTCCCGCTCGGCGAGCAGATTTTCGCCCGCTCCTTCTTCGCGCTGATTCCGCTGGTGGCGATGCTCGTTTGGCGCAAGGAACTCGCGAGTTCCGTGCGCACCAAAAACCCGTTGGGGCACGTGCGGCGCGGACTCACCGGCGTCACCGCCATGGTCTGCATGTTCGCGGCGCTGGCGCGGCTGCCGCTCGTCGACGTGACCGCGATCGGCTTCGCCACTCCGTTGATCAACGTCGCGCTCGCCGCGGTCTTTCTCGGCGAGAAGGTGCGCGCCTTCCGCTGGTCGGCGGTCGCCGTCGGCTTCATCGGCGTCATCGTGATGCTGTCGCCGCATCTGTTCGGGGTCGAGCGCCAGGAGACGGGCGCGGCGGGCGCGTTGTTGGCGGTCGCGGGCGCCTTCCTCACCGCCGCCGCCATGACCCAGGTGCGTCACATGAGCGCGACCGAAAGCACCGCCGCGCTCGTCTTTTCGTTCTCGCTGATTTCGACGCTGGCCTCGCTCGCGACGATTCCGTGGGGCTGGATCAAGCCGTCGCCGGTGGATTCGCTGGTCCTGTTCCTGACCGGCATCGTCGGCGGCATGGCGCAGATCATGATCACCGAAAGCTACCGCCACGCCGGCGCGAGCACCGTGGCGCCGTTTTCCTATACCTCGATGGTGTGGTCGATCGCGATCGGCTTCGTCTTCTTCGGCGAGGTGCCGGTGGCGGTCGTGCTCCTCGGCGCGGCGCTCGTCATCGCCGCCGGGCTATTCGTGATCTTCCGCGAGCGCAGCCTCGGCATCGACCGCACGCTCGAGCGGGAAGCCGAGACGCCGCCGGCGGGGCCGGCGGTTTGAGGTTGCAGTCGCATTGCTGTTTCCATTTTTGTCATTACCGGGCCGTTGCGCCCGGCGAGCGAAAGCGAGCCGCGAGGCGCGACGAGACCCGGTAATCCATGATGAGTTTCCGCGCGCTGATAAGTATTATGGATCACCGGGTCTCGCAGCGTCAGCCGCTCGCTGCGCTCGCGGGACGCTGCGGCCCGGTGATGACGAGAAAATGAGGCGCTACTGATGTTGTTCAGAACGCCTTGAAGGTGATGATGGTGTGGGTGTTCTGGATGCCGGGAATGGTCTGCACCTTCTCGTTGATGAAGTGGCCGATGTCGGTGCCGTCATCGACGTAGAACTTCACCAACAGATCGTAATCGCCGGCGGTCGAGTAGATTTCGGAGGCGATCTCGGCGTCGGCGAGGCGGTTGGCGACCTCGTAGGCCTTGCCGAGCTGGCACTTGATCTGAACGAAAAACGGGGCCATCGCGCGCCTCTCCATCGGGCCGATTGATCCGCGAAGCAATCAGAAAGGCCGGGCGGACGCAAGGGCCACACGGATCTCCGAATAGGCTTGCCTCGCTGCGAGTGCACTCCTAGTTTTGCGGCGCGATGAAACTCGATATCTCGCTCTATGTCCTCGTCGATCCCGCCGTGGCGCGCGGCAAGCCGCTCGCGGCGCTCGCCGCCGCGGCGGCGCGAGGCGGCGCCACGCTCGTGCAATTGCGCGACAAGGGCGGAACGACGCAACGGCTGATCGAAGAGGCGGTCGCGATCAAGCGCGCGCTCCGCGGCTTTGGCGTGCCGCTCATCGTCAACGACCGCGCCGACGTCGCCCTCGCCGCTGGCGCCGACGGCATTCATCTCGGCCGCGACGATCTCGACCCCGCCGCGGCGCGGCGGCTCCTGGGGCCGCGCGCGATCATCGGCGCCTCGGTCAAGAACGAATCCGACGTCGATAGACTTCGGCTCGGCGCCGTCGACTATGCCTGCATCGGCGGCGTGTTTGCCACCGCGAGCAAGGACAATCCCGACCCTCCCATCGGGCTCGCGGGCTTCGGCCGCCTGCACAAACTTTTGCGCGTGCGCGCGCCGCGACTGCCGGTCGGCGCCATCGCCGGCATCAACGAGGAAAACGCCGCCGCGGTGATCCGCGCCGGCGCCGAAGGGATCGCGGTCATCTCCGGGGTGATCGCGGCCGATGACGCGGAGGCGGCGGCGCGGCGCCTGCGCGCGCTCGTCGACGCGGCGCGAACGAAGACCGAGAGCGCCGCATGACGGCGACCGTGCTCACCATCGCCGGCTCCGACTCGAGCGGCGGCGCCGGCATCCAGGGCGACCTAAAGACCTTTTCCGCGCTCGGCGTCTACGGCGCCTCGGTGATCACCGCGCTCACCGCGCAGAACACGCGCGGCGTGGCGGGGGTGTTCGATATTCCGGCCGACTTCGTCGCGGCGCAAATCGACGCGGTGTTTTCCGACCTCGCCATTGCCGCCACCAAGATCGGCATGCTGTCGCGCGCGGAAACGATCGAGGCGGTGGCGGCCGGCCTCGACCGCCATGCGGCGACGAACATCGTGCTCGATCCGGTGATGGTGGCGGCCTCGGGCGATTTATTGTTGCGGCCGGATGCGCTCGCAACATTGAAGCGGCTCCTGATCCCGCGCGCGCTTCTGGTGACCCCCAATCTGCCGGAGGCGGCGGCGCTCCTCGGCGCGCCGCTTGCCGCCGACGAGGCGGAGATGCGTGCGCAGGGCGAGGCCATTCTTGCGCTCGGCTGCAAGGCCGTGCTGGTGAAGGGCGGCCATGGCGGCGGGCCGCAATCGGTCGATATCCTCGTCGATGGCGGCAGCGTGCACCGCTATGTGGCGCACCGCTTCAAGACGCAAAACACCCACGGCACCGGCTGCGCGCTTTCCTCGGCGATCGCGGCGGGGCTGGCGAAAGACTTGCCGCTCGCCGACGCCGTCGCCGCGGCGAAGGATTTCATCACCGGCGCGATCGAGGCCGCGCACCGGCTGTCGGTCGGCAAGGGCGGCGGCCCGCTGCATCATTTTCACGCCCGCTGGCCGAAGGCGTGAAGCGTGCACAAGCGTCCGGGTTTTCGCCAACCTCAAATATCGAAGCCGCTTTGCCGCTACGCCGCCACATGGTAAATCCGCAACAGAGGGCGGGCATGGCGGGAACAAATTGCCGCAACCAGAGGGGTTGGCGCCGGCCGACGGGCTGGCTCGCCGCTTATCTGCTCGTTCTCCATGTCGGCTTTGCCGGCGCTTCGACCGGCCATATTTCCACACCGGCCAATGACGCGGGCTATGGCACCGCGCTTTGCCTGAACGGCACGCACGCGCCGACTTCGCCGGCGGGCGCGCCGGCCGATCAAACGCACGGCGAAGTTCATTGCGTGCTCTGCGCGGGCGGCGGCAGTCTGGCGCTGTCGTCCGCGGAAGTTCCGGCCGCGCCGCAACCCACGCTCGCTTCGGCGCCCGTTTCCGCCAGCGAGCAGGCGCCGGCGCAAAGCCGCCGCCATTCGCCGCACGGATCCCGCGCGCCTCCGATCGAAGGCTGAGACGAGCGACGGCAAGGGCCGTCACTAATCTCGTTCTTCCTTCATGCGGAGGCGTATTATGTCATTCGTTCGTTCATGGTTGCTGGCGGCGGCGGCGACCGTCGTGCTGCAATCGATCCCGCTGTCCGCGGCATCGGCTCACTGCTACGCCGGGAGCCGCTTTTTCCCCGCGACGCTCGCCAGCGACGATCCCTGCGTCGCCGACGAATTGTCGCTGCCGACGTTCACGACGATCCGAACGCCGGCGACGGATACGGACCCGGGGATGCGCGTCACCACTTATTCGTTCGATTACGCCAAGAGCATCACGCCCGATTTTGGGCTCGGCGTCGGCCGCGGCTACGTCGTGCAGAAGCCCGACGGCATGCCGGCGGCGCGCGGCTGGGACAATGTCGCGGTTTCGGCGAAGTATCATCTTTTCACCGACGCGCCGCACGAATTTGTGTTTTCGCTCGGCCTCGACGCCGATATCGGCGGCACCGGTTCGAAACGCATCGGCGCGGAAAGCTTCAGCACCATCACGCCGCAGCTCTATTTCGGCAAGGGCTTCGGCGATTTGCCGGCCGAATTGAATTATCTGCGGCCCTTCGCCGTCACCGGCGTGATCGGTTACGGCATTCCGACGCGCGCCAGTACATTGAATGTGGACGACAACGGCGATCTTTCGATCGATCGCAATCCCCACACGCTGAATACCGGCTTTTCGATTCAGTACAGCCTGCCCTATCTGCAAAGCAATGTGCGCGACACCGGCTTTGGCGCCGTCTTCAATCATCTCATTCCGCTGGTCGAGTTCGACTTCCAGACCCCGCTCGATCGCGGCCAACGCGGCCAGACCACCGGCACGATCAATCCCGGTTTCATCTGGGCGGAGAAGAATTTCCAGATCGGGGTCGAGGCGATCATTCCCGCCAACGGCCGCAGCGGCCGCAATACCGGCGTGATCGCGCAGCTTCACTTTTATCTCGACGACATTTTCCCCAACACGATCGGCAAGCCGATCTTCGGCGGGAGGCCGTGATGCGGAAGATCGCGAATTTCATCGTGATGGCCTCGCTTGCAAGCGTGCTGGCGACGGGCGCGCTCGCGCACGCGATGCTGGAGCGGGCGAGCCCGCCGGTCGGCGGCAGCGTCTCGGGCTCGCCGGGAGAAGTGAGGCTGTGGTTCAGCGAAGCGATCGAGCCCCGCTTTTCCGGCGCCGAGGTGACCGGCCCCGCCGGCCGCGTGGGCGGCCGTGCCTCGGTTTCCGGCAAGCAGCTCGTCATCGGCCTGCCGCGGCTTGCGCCCGGCAGCTATCGCGTGAACTGGCACGTGATCTCGGTCGACACGCACAAGACGGAAGGCTCGTTCACGTTCGAGGTGAAGTAGTGACGGCCGGCGATGGATGAGTTCCTCGTTGTCTCGCGGCTCGCGCACTTTGCCGCGGCGATGCTCCTGTTCGGGGCGTCGCTATTTTCGCTTTATGCAGGCGGCGGGCTTTCGAAGCGCGCGCGCGTCCGCGCGGCGTTCGAGCGCTGGCTGAAAAATGCGCTGCTCGCCGCGGCGATCGTGGCGTTGCTCTCGGCGCTCGCCTGGTGGGACGCGCTCGCCGTTTCCATGGGCGGAAGCTGGGCGGAGGCGTTGAGCGGGGAAACGCTCGCGGCGGTTCTGTTCGATACCGCATTCGGGCGGGTGTGGATCTGGCGGCTGGCGATTTCGGTCCTGTTGATTTTCGTTCTCCTGCTCGCCCGCCGAAGCGACTGCACGCTTCGCATCCGGCTTCTCGTCGCGGGCATGGCTGCGGCTTTGCTCGCCTCGCTCGCCGGCGTCGGCCATGCGGCGGTGCAGGAGGGGGTGACGGGGGCGGTCCACCAAGCCGCGCAGGCCGTCCATCTCATCGCGGCGGGAATTTGGGTTGGCGGCCTCGTTCCGCTCGGCTATGTGCTCGGCAAGGCGTCAATGGAGCGCGCGGGTGAATGGACGGCCACTGCCGTGCACGCGCTGCCGCGTTTCTCCCGCGTCGGCTACTTCGCCGTGAGCCTCGTTCTCTTGTCCGGCGGCATCATCGGCTGGCTGATGATCGGCGGCCTGCCGGAGCTCTTCGACACGTCCTATGGCCGCGTGGTGCTGGTGAAAATTCTGCTGTTTTTGCTGATGACGGCGATCGCGCTCTACAACCGCTTCCGCTTGATGCCGCGACTAGCGGCGGCGCGGAGGAGCGCGAAATGCGCGCCCGATCCGCGGCGTCTGCTTTGGCGGAGCGTCATGGCCGAGCAGGGGATTGCACTCGCGGCGCTCACCGCCGCGAGCGTGCTGGGCACGATTCAGCCCTAGCGGACTAAAGCGGCCTCGGTTCACTTCGCGGCCGCCACCTTCGCCTGCTGCTCGCCGAGGCCCTCGATGCCGAGGCGCACCACGTCGCCGGGCTTCAGCCATTTCGGATTTTCCTTCATGCCGTGGGCGACGCCGGGCGGCGTGCCGGTGACGATCACGTCGCCGGGCTCCATGATGAAGAACTGCGAGCAATACCAGACGATGTGGGCGGCGCCGAAGATCATGGTGCGGGTCGAGCCCTTCTGCCGGCTCTCGCCGTTCACCGTCAGCCACATCTTCAGGTTCTGCGGATCCTTGATCTCGTCCTTGGTGACGAGCCACGGCCCGATCGGGCCGAAATTCTCGGCGCTCTTGCCCTTGATCCACTGCCCGGCGCGCTCGATTTGGAACTGGCGCTCGGACACGTCGTTGGCGAGGCAGTAGCCGGCGACGTAATCAAGGGCCTTGTCGACCGAGGGAATGTACTGCGCGCGGCGGCCGATCACGATGCCGAGCTCGACCTCCCAATCGAGCTTGGTCGAGGCTTTCGGAATGATGATGTTGTCGTTGGGGCCGCACAGACTCGAAGGCGCCTTGGAGAAGATGATCGGCTCCTTCGGAATCGGCATCCCCACCTCGGCGGCGTGGTCCGAATAGTTGAGGCCGATGGCGATGAAATGCCGCGTGCCGCCGACCGGCGGCCCGAGCCGCGGCTTGCCGGAGACGCGCGGTAGTTTCTCGATCTTCGCCTTTTTGATCTTGGCAAGGCCCGCGGCGGAGAGCGTTTCGCCGGAAATGTCCGGCACGATCTTCGATAGATTCCGGATGTGGCCGTCCTTGTCGACGATGCCGGGTTTTTCGCGGCCGGGCGGGCCGAAGCGCACGAGCTTCATGGGTGGTCCTCTTTATTCGGGATTGCAGGCTTGCGGGAGGCGGATCATGCGACGCCCGCGCGCCGCCGACAAGATGCTCAGTCGCCGGTCGTTGTCATCACCGGGCCGCAGCGTCCCGCGAGCGCAGCGAGGGTCCGGCGGCGACTTCTAAAGTATTTGCGTCGCCGAGAGCGAAGCGCAGGTCCGGCACGGCGGCTTCAGTCTGCCCCGGGAGGACTATCGGTTGCTTTCGGAGAGAAGCGGACAAGCACAAACGCCGGCCTTGATCATCTCGGTCGAGAATGACCCAAAGCAGACATAACGTCGCGCGATACTTTGCTTGCTGTGGTTATGCGCCGGGCTTGCGCGCTGAAACGGGAAGAGGACGGCCGGAGAATTCGATCGCCGAGCGTCGGACCACATTCCCTCTTTCATCAACAACAAGTCGGAAGCGCCGGTTCTCAGAAAAGAACGTGAGTCGGTATTGGCCACTATCCTCCTCGGCCCCCCGTTCGCATAGACCGGTGATCGTTCCTTCGCGCATGCGCTCCTGAACAAGCGATGGTTCAATCCCGAGGCCCTCAGCGATAATCGTCGCATCGACCTGAATGGCACCTTCTTCGAACTTGATTGTTGGCATCGCTAGCACCACATCGCTGTTGCGCCGCGTGGATCTCAGTGTCCCATGCCGGGCATCACTGCCCCATTGTAGATTTCATGATTTGGAGTCCCTTCAACGATCAAGAGGCCAGCAAGTCCTCTCTCAACGCGAGCCAGCGCATGATCGACGATCGTGTAATTTCCCGGCACATGAAGCTTAAACTCGGTAATAACCGCACCACCGGGTGCGACCGTGACAGTTTGAATACCTTCCAACGGCGCACCTAAAAGGCCCCCAAAATTGTAGACCTTGTCGAAAATCTCTCCGATCACGTGGAAAGACGAAGTAAAATTTGGACCACCCACTCCGAAATAAAGTCTCACTGTTTCTCCAACCTTTGCATGCAGGGGATGGAGTTTCGAAATCGCGCCTACGGAACCATTGAAAACAAAATACTCAGGCCGTTCGTTCAATAGCTTCTCAACGCTGAACTCCTGACTCCCGTGCTGTCCGAACGCGGCTTCCGTATAGACCTCGCCCTGCATGATATAAAATTCGTGATCTACGGGAGGCAGACCGGCCTCCGGTTCGACCAATATCAATCCATACATGCCATTGGCAATATGTTCGGCGACCATAGGCGTCGCGCAATGATAAACATAAAGACCCGGAACCAGGGCCTTAAATGTCATTGATTTCTCACCTCCTGGATCGACCTGGAGAGCCGCCGCACCGCCTCCTGGTCCCGTCGCTGCATGGAAATCGACGGAGTGAATCATATTGCTCTCGACCGCATTCTTCAGATGGACTTCCACGGTATCCCCAACCCGCACGCGAACAAATGGCCCCGGAACTTTTCCGTTGAAGGTCCAGAATTGGAATGTTGTTGCTTCCGCGAGGCGACCTTCTTGTTCAACGGTATATAAATCAAGCCGCACGGTTTTCGGATCCCGCTTACCGATCGGCGGGGGAAGATCGGTCGGTTCTCGCGAAATATCGGCTTCGACAAGTGTCTGCGCCGCGGGTAAAGGCGTCACTAAAAATTGGCCCTGCATTCCTGCCAATTGGTGACCAGGGACGCTGCAGAAATAGATAAAGTCTCCGGATTTTATGGCGCGAAAAACGATTGTCGTGCTTGCGCCTTTTCCGCTGACCCGGGGTGACTTCGCATCGTGATCAGGAAACACAATATCATGTTCCGTGCCCTCGCCATTTATCAAAGTTAGTTCAACGAACTGTCCTTCAGCAGCGGTCAGTACCGGATTCACTTTCCCATCGATGGAACCGCCGACGCCCAGATAAACCATTTTCCCTTCGGCAATTCCGGAGCGCAGTGTAAATTTTGCATCCGGAAAGTAGACCGCACCGCTTCCCGATTTAGCTTGCGGTGTGACCTGGGCGGTGCCGGGCCGCACGGGAGTTTGCGTGTTGGGAGGGTTCGTTTTTGCTGAAGTGTTAGCCGCGGTCGGTGTGCCGCTGGACGAAGACGGTGCAGCCAAGAACGCGATCACATCGTCGCGGTCGCGACTGGTCTTCAGGCCGGGAAACGGCATCTGATTGCCAGGAATGACTTTTTGGGGATCAGCAAGATAAGCATCGAGCGTGGCTTGATCCCAAGTCAATGCCGCCTTCTTCATTGCGGGTGAATAACTGAAGGTAGCTTCGATGGCTGACTTGCGACCGACGATGCTGGAAAGACTCGGGCCCAACATATTTTTCCCAGGCTCCAAAGAGTGACACGCTTGGCACTTTTTGTAGACCTGACGACCGGCAACCGCGTCGCCTTGCGCCCCCATGCTGTCGCGGGGGCTTTTTTCTGATGCTCTGCTCACAATGGCAGGGGTTGGAATCGGCGCTGGCGGAAGTTGAGCTCTAGATTTTTCCGGGCCGCCCGCCGGCCTCTGCTTGATAACTTCCGGTGTAGCCTCGGGTAGTTTTGTTGTTGTTGCGGCTGGCACCGTGGTTTCGATTTTTGCAGCTACATTGGCAGTTGGCGTTGTGCGGAGCGGAGGCGTTGTCGCTAACCCCGACTTCGGCTCATTTACGGAAAGCGTGGCGAGAACCAGCATCAAACATACTGCGGCCACCCCAAGGCCTCCCGGTAACCAGTTCTTTAAGTGATCCCAATCTGGATTTGGAATCCAACGGCGCATGTGAAATTCCTCTTATCTCATATAGGCGGCCCTTGCAGCCGTATGCAATACGTTTACGCGAGACGCTCGCACGATCGCGTCCACTCACTTGCATCGCTGCAAAAGCGTTATAGAAGCCGGCGGCGATTGACCCACTCTTCCCTTCCGGGCCGAACATCGTATGAAGGTGTGGATACAGGATTACGCATCTTCCGAGTGTGCATCTGTATAAAACTGAACACTATTTTTGAGCTTGGCATGTCCGCTCCTGGCACTTCGCGAACATTCCACTGCGCCCACGAATTGGTTGCTTTTGGCGCAAAGCGGACAAGCACAAATAGTGGCTATGACCGGCCAGGTCGTGAGTGACCCGAAGCGAACATCGAACATGCCGGCGAATAGAAGTCGCCCAAAACCCCAAAAACGAGCTGCTCAAATTCTGGTGCGGCGCTGCACTGCAATTCCGCAACCGAGACCGATGAGGCCGCCGACCAACACAATCGTTAGAACGTGCTGGGTCTGCGCGTTCGTCAGCTCGTCGCCCACGGCAGGCTTCTTCGTCTGCGTTTCGAGTTCGATTGGACCGAGCCTGATCCCGGACCTTTCGACGGGAATCGTCGCGTAACCGACGAGCGCTCCCGCGAGCAAACCGATGAGCACGAAAACAATCGGCGCATTTAATGATCGGTTGAAAATCTGCATGATCATGGCTCCTAAAGCTTCGAAACCACCTATTCGACGCAGAGCAGGCAGGTTGCCCGCGGTTACGCTGGGAAATAGGAACTCTTCAATCCGCGTTCCGGTTCCCATCGCGCATGGCGGGCCGCAAAGCCCTGCTGTTCTTACCTGGCTATGGCGGCATTGGCTGCGAGATACTTGCTGCGGTGCGGGAGAGACGACTCTCAGCAGAAAACTCGCATTGCCCAAGGCGATGCCTGCTCGTGGCACTTCGCGGACATCCCACCTCGTCCGAGAATTGGTCGCTAACGGATCAAGTGCGGACATTCAACGGCACTGATGCTGAACTTGCTTGTAGCAAATGACCCATAGCCGACATTCAAGATTTGACCGTTTGGCACGACAATTACGTCTTCGCGACGATAATGGCGCGAGTGGACATGTCGGCTTACAAGTAGGCACGGCGGCGGCGGCGCGATAATTTCGGGCTCGCACTTGCTGGAGTAGACAACATGTTCGAGGTCGTGGAATTTCCTTCTGAAGGTGCGACGTTGCGCGGGCGCTTCTATCGTCCTGCGCGAGTGGCGCCTTGGCCTGCGGTGGTGATGACGCACGGCACCACCGCTACCATCACCATGTGTCTTGACCGCTACGCGGAAGTGTTCTGCAATGCAGGTCTCGCCGTGCTGATTTACGATCACCGCAATTTCGGTCTCAGCGGTGGCGAGCCGCGCCAGCTGATCAATCCGTGGCTGCAGGCGCGGGGTTATCGCGACGCCATGACCTATCTCCTCACACGCGCAGACGTTTGTTCCGACAAGATAGCAGCCTGGGGCGACAGCTATTCTGGCATGATTGCGCTTGCGGTAGGCGCGCTCGATCCACGCTATGCGGCGGTCGCGGTGCAATGTCCGGCCTGCGGTATCGAGAAGCCAAAACTCGAGCCGGATGGCCGTAATTTTCAGGCCATGCAGGCGATCTTCGATGGCGGTGATATCACCGGCACACCGGAAACTACGACCGGGCCGCTTCCGGTCGTTTCCGCGGATCAACTCGGAACCCCCTCGCTGTTAAAGCCGATCCAAGCTTACCGCTGGTTCATCGATTACGGCGGCCGACACGGCACGTTGTGGGAGAACCAGGTCACCCGCGTCATTCCGCCGACGCCGGCGCCGTTCAGCGCGTACTTGGCTGCGCCGTTTATTCGCGGGCCGAGTCTGCTTATGGCCGGGCGCAACGACGAGATGGTCCAATGCAATCCTGAGGTGACGCAGGCGGTATTCGGGCTAATGCGTTGCCGCAAGCAGTGGGCCGATATCGATGGCGGCCATTTCGGCCTGCTGTATTTTCCGAGCGAAATCTTCGAGCAGGCGAGCGCGCGGCAACGCGCCTTTCTAGTCGAAGCGCTGATCGGATGAAGTATGCCAGCGACCGGCTAGAGGGGCCTGCGGCCTCGACAGGGCCGTTATCCGAATATTGCACTTAGCAGACAGTTCGGCCGCACCCGCGTTTGTCCGCTATTGGATGAACAGCGGACATTGGTCGAGGCTGACGCGGAATGAGCCTGTAGCGAATGACCTAAAGCAGACATTTGGTGCTACCATCAAACAAAAATCCCCGGACGATGCCGGGGCTTCCGCTACAGATCCTGAATCTAGTCAGTGCCATAACCCATAGCACGACTATCAGCCGCACGTCACATGCCGGAAGCCTTTGCAAAAATCGCCATTGCAATAGCGACCATCGCCGATCACATAGGGGTGCCCCGCCACGAAGACGTCCCAGCCTGTCGCCCCGGGAAAAGCCTCTCCTTCGACAGAACTGATGCGCCGCCTCCCAACCGCAGCCGTTTAATAATGCGGACCACAATTTACCCGTGTTTGCGCACGAATTTTCTCGAAACCGCACTTTTCTGGAGCAACTTATAATTCGCCGGCCCTCCTATTGCTCTGAGCGCCGTTTCATTAGCGGAATGTTAAGCTTGTCCGACCAGCGTCACTTGGCATGCCCGCATTCGGGGAGTGTTCCAGCAGAAGTTCATAAACTTGCTAGCAAGATTGAACCGGAAATTCGAGGAGTTCTGTTCGCTTGACCTCCCAGCAGGGACTAGCGAGGAATTCCTCGCGCGATTTCGCGCAGAGCAAGTTAACGGGGTGCATCGCCTAACGCCGCTGATGCTGATCGGCGTCGTTCTCAACATCGTCATCCTCTACGCCGTCTTCTTCGGCCACACCAATACCGTCTATCTCACGCTCTGGGCGGCAATCAGCTCGGGAATAGCGCTCAGTGGACTGCGTGGCTGGTATCGTTCGCGCGGACGACCGCCGCGACAGACCGCTTCGATCCGCTCACTGAAGCGCGCCACAATCCAAGCCGCGATTATGGCGCTAATCTGGTCCTACACCAACGTATTGTTCGTTCAGCAGATCGGCCACGAGCAAACTCTGGTGATTGCTGCGGTGACTGCCGGGATGATAGGCGCCGGCGGCTTCGCGCTGTCGACGATCCCGTCCGCGGCCATGACTTATGTGCTGATTATCGGGTTGCCGGCGTTTGCTAGTCTGATCGCGCTCGGTGGGATTGGCTTCTACGGGCTTGCGCTCATTTTCATTAACTACATGGTGATGCTCGGCGCCATCATCCACATTATGTTCCGCACCTTCTTTGAACGCCAGCGCGCTGAAACTGATCGCCAGAAATCCGAGGCAGAACGCGAGCGTCTCGCCAATGTCGAGCGCGAGGCGATGCGTGCCAGCGAGGTACGCGCGCGTCGAATCGAGACGCTGATCGCAGACTTCAACGGCGCAGCCGCTGCGGCGCTGGCGAAGATGGCGAAAGCGGCCGAGGGGCTGCACGGCTCGGCCGGCAATCTCAATGAAGCGGCGGTCTCGGTGGGGGTGTCCATCCAGTCCGCGACGAAGGGTGCCCACGGGGCAAGCAAAGCCATCGAGTCATCCGCCTCCGCAACCGCGGAGTTCCTGAGTTCGATCACTCAGATCGCCGAGCAGACCGGGCACTCGGCCCGGGTGGGGCGCCAAGCCATGCAACAGGCATCCGAGACGGTTGAGGAAATCTCCTCCTTCACCGCAGCGGCCGATGGCATCGATGGCACGATTGCGTTGATCCAGGCCATCGCCAAGAAGACCAACTTGCTGGCGCTAAACGCTACCATCGAGGCGGCAAGGGCCGGTGAGGCGGGGCTGGGCTTCGGTGTGGTGGCCGGCGAGATCAAGCAGCTCGTGATCCAGATCACCCACGCGACCGCGGCGATCACCCGCCACGTTACCGACATCCAGACTACCTCTGGCCGGACGCGCGTGGCCGTTAGCGATGTCCGCCACACCATTGACGACATGTCCACCGTCGCCGCCTCCATTGCCGATGCGGTGCAGAGCCAGACGCTGGTCATTGCCAATATTGCGGCTCAGGCAACTATTGCCGCGGAGGCCGCACGCGAAAGCGTCTCCGATGACCGTCGTGCCGGGGTGGCGGCGGCCGGTGCCGCGACGATCGCCAGCGAGGCACAATCGCTGGCACTGAACTTGCAGCGTGACACGAAGGACCTCGATGACGTGATCCGCACCTTCCTGCGCGCCGTGCAGGCTGCCTGAATGATCGATCCCCGCCATCGTGGCGGCAGCGTCCGTTAATGGCACTAAGCGTCACTTCGCCGCGCCGCAAAATTTGGTCGCTAATGGCACATCGCTGCATTCGCTGCGCGGCAAAAAGTTTGGTCGCGATTGGGTGTACAGCGGACATTGGTCGGCACTGTCGTGGAATGCGCCTGTAGCGAACGACCCTGAGCGACCCTGCGGACTACGCGCGGCGTAGCGCGTCTTACCACCAGCCCTGTCGCGCCCGAGGATAGTACTGGCCGCCGCCCCGACGCGTATTGCCGTCCCAATTGCGGCGGAAAAAGGAGCCGAAGCCGAAGTCGCCCCAGCCGTTGTCGCCCGCAACGCGGTCGTCGGTCGTAGGCTTGCGCGTTATAAAGCCGCCTTGGGGCTGATTGCTCAGCACCGCGACAAACTCGGTGCGGTAGTTGGTCTCGCGGCTCAGCGGCTCGTCCGAGACGATGATCGAGGATCGCGGCAATGCAGTCGGCGCGATGCGATCGAGCAAATCCTGCGGGATGGTGATGCGGTCGAGCGCGTCCTTGGCGTCGTCCCCCTCGTCGATCGTGACCGCGGTCCAGCGAAGGCCGGCCTCGTTGCGCGCCATCGCCGTGAACACATGCGTGCCGATCGGCTTGTCGGGATTGCGGATTGTGACGGGGACCTCAATGGTCGCATCGAACACCTCGCCCCCGTCCGGCCACCGCTTATGCGTGTTGCGCCGCACGTAAAGCTTCTGCGTTGCGCGGCTGATGTAGATCGAGACAGGCTCGAGCGCGAGCTTCGCCTGGGTTGCTGCCTTGGCGGTTGCGGCCTTCTTGGTTTCGGCCGCCTTGGCGGCGTCCTTTGCGGCGGCGGCGGCGGCGAGTTTGGACTTCGCGTCGGCCTTGGCGGTGTCGAGCTGCATCCCCGCTTCCGCGACCTTAAGGGCGGCCTTCTGCTTCAGGTCCTCGGCCCGCGCCTTGGCTTGATCCGCCTTTGCGGCGGCGAGCGCCTTGTCGGCGAAAGCGAGCTCGGCATCGGCGCGGGTCTTGAGCCATTCCAGCTTGCGCAGCGACGCCATGAACGATGCGGTCTCGCGCGCCGCTGTCGCGGCGGCTTTCTTCGCCTCGTCAGCCGCCTTGACGGCCTCCGCGGCCTCGCGGACGAGCGTCTCGGCACGCCCCGGAGCAGCCGCGATGGCCTCCGCGTTCGGCACGAATAGCGCCGGGTGGGAAAACTCGACCGGGGCCGCGTCGTTCGGCGCGATGATCACCCGCATCCCGATCCGCGTCTTGTCGAACAGGTTCTCGGCAAAGCCGTAGGGCATCCGCACGCAGCCGTGCGAAGCCGCATGCCCGGGCAGCGGCCCGCCGTGCAGCGCGAGGCCGTTCCAGGTGATGCGCTGCATGTTCGGCATCCAGGCATCGTCATACATGGTCGAGTGGTGATCCTTGTCCTTCTCGATGACGGCGAAGACGCCGGCTGGCGTCTCGCGTCCCGTGATGCCGGTCGACACCGGCGCGCGCAGGATCCAGCCGTCGGCGTCGTAGAAAGTTACTTGCTGGGTCTTGATCGACACGATCGCCATGATCGGCTCGCCTGCATCGCGCGGCGCCGTCGCCTCGGTCGGCGCGGGGCGCGCCTCTCTCGCTCCGGCGCTTGCGGTCAGCGTCGTCAGTGCGGCCATCGCCGCGAGCGTCACGATGGCGGGGGGGCCCCAATGCCGGATCGCCACGGTGGATCGCGCCGTCGCAAATCGATTTACCATTCCATCCCCCGGGTGAAACGCCTGTCCGCTCGCGTCGCTCAAGTGTCAGATCGCGATTTTACTGGTCCTGTGACAAATCTTTCACAGCGAGTGGCAGCTTTTCTTTTTGCTTTTGTCTACTACGGCTTTCAGCTCTTTAATTCCATCAAAGTAGTCCGGATTTTTGGCCATGTATTGTTTGACCTCCTCGTTTTTGGTTGTCGCGGTCACATAGTAGGAAAACGACCTACACATCTCGTCCTCGGTAAGCAGTCCCTCCTTGTACACTTGATCGACAGTATCAAAATTACCGAGATAATTGTCGAGCTGCGTGTTGCCAAATTCTCCACCGTGTTCTTTCAGAATTTGCCTTTTGCCGTCGATCGCATTGATCTCGATCGCATCAATTATGGCGGTATTGGCGTCGCGGAAAAACAAGATGCTCAATTGAATATGATTCTGCGACGATGCGATGTGTCGTACTTCAATGAATTGATAAAGGACAGCGCACGTTGAAAGCAAAAGGAGCGGAAAACCCACGATCGCCACGATAAAGGCGAGACGCTCCAGCGTATCGGTTTTGAAATGCCACCATCGTTTCATTTGCGACCCAACGACCTAATGGTTTTTGCGCTCTCGCTTCCTTTCATCATACTCCCAACTGCAAAACTCAACGATCATAATTGTCGCAAAGCCAACCAACAGCCCAATCGGGTAAAACCAATATTCCCTTAAAAGCAGGCGAGCCGGGAATGGCCAAATGGCCGCTTTGGCACATCGCTGCATTCGCGGCGCCGCAAAAGGTTTGGTCGCTAATGATCCAAAGCGGACATCCACAACGCAGCCACTTAAATAAAATCCCCGGCATAAGGCCGGGGATTTCTAACTGATCTGGGCGAAGCTTCGTTCTAAAGGTGCACCGAGCCGCCGTGTCCTTAAGCCCGTTGCATCATAGCTCGCAGTGCCAGTAGAGCGCCGACGACAAACACTGCAGTTGCAACGTAGATCGGGCCCAAGTGCGTGACCCAATTGAACTCAAAATGTCCGAGGTAGTGGTAGGGAAGGGCCACAGCAAGCCCCACTACCGGTGAAACCACGGCAGCGATCCAAGCCCACCATTCCCCTCGGCGCACGCCGTACCAAGACAGCGCGGCGACGGCGATGCCGGTGGCCGCGATAAACCCCGCAGTGGCCACATGCAAATGCCCAATGTAATGAACGATGGCGGGATTAATCCCATTCAGATTGTCCCGAGTGACCCCATTGAGCGTGTCCACACCCAACTCAAATCCGCTCCCTGAGAAATTCCGTAACAAAAACACAACGGCATAACCAATGAAGCCCAAGCTTGCGATCAGCATCAAGATCGCGCCCTGGTTCAGGCCAGAATTTTTCGTGCCCATGTACTCCTCCCGTCTCCGCTTTTGTAAGTTCAGATTTTCGCAAGACGACAACCCAGCATAACATTTTTGCACGACAGCTTGTAGCTAATCGAAACAGCCCGAAAGAGCCGTATTACGACCAGTCAACGTCTCGGGAATTGGCTGACGTCTGCTTATGGCACTTAGCGGCCTTCCGGACCGAAACCCTGAAAGGTCGCTATTGGACCAAGAGCGGACAAAGGCCGACACGGACGCTGATTAAATCGGTCGCGAATGACCCAAAGCGAACATTCGAGATCAAGGCTGAAACGCCGGTTTCTGGGTCTTTGGAGGTTCATTTGATCGACTGATCATCGCTCTATATGATGGGACGTGTGAAAATGTCGCGGCCATGATCCTTGCGGGTCTACGCACGGTGCATGACAATTGCAAATTGCTCGAAGGGCAGGGAGGAATATCCATGTTTCGTAAACTCGTGATTGGCGCGCTAAGCGCCATCGCTGTCTTGTTCTCTACTACGGCATTCGCGCAGGGCACTGCGGCGGAGGCTAAGGCCATGCTTGAAAAGACGGTTGCAGCAATCAAAGCCGATAAGGCCAAGACGCTCGACCTGATCAACAAGGGCGAAGGCGGCTTCCTTGACAGAGACCTCTATCCGTTCTGCTTCAACCTGAGCGACGGACTCCTCGTCGCGGTCGGCAATCCCAACGTTAAGCAGTTGCTCGGCAAGGATGCGAAGACGTTTAAGGATCCTACGGGCGACGTGTATGGCCCAAGGCTCTATGCCGCGGCAAAAGAGGGCCAGATCACTGAGGTCAGCTACAATTCTCCCAAGCCCGGCGCTAGCGCGGCGTGGGTGCCGAAGGTGAGCTTAGTTACCGCGGTCGCCGGCCTGGGATGCGGCGTCGGTTACTACAAGTAAACTAACATAGGATCATCGATCTGACGGGGCGCCAGTGCTTGGCGCTCCGTTTCTATTATGTGCGGGCAATAGGCGGCGCGATTGGCACTTAGCGGACAATTTCAGTCTTACCCACGTTTGTCCGCTATTGGAGCAACAGCGGACATTAGTCGGCGCTGATGCTGAATGGATTGGTAGCGAATGACCCAACTTGGAAGTGGAGTGTGCATCGCAGCGAAGGCCGACATTTTCGGAAGAGACAGGTCTGGCGGTCCTTTTTCGGCCGCCCTTTGGGTTGGAACAGAACCCGCCGCTCAAAGGGTCAAATTTTTCCCGCCGTTTTACCCCTTGCACTCGTCTGCGAAAGCGTCTGATGCTACTTTCGGCCAGATGTATGCTTCGCCAACGTGCACCAGACGTAACATCGCTGACAGGGCAAATTATCCGTTGAACATGACATGGGGGGTCCTCATGAAGAAACATGCCGCTCTTCCGATTTTTAGTCTGTTGTTGGTCGGAGTTGGATCATCGGTAGCCTCCGGGCAAATTACAAATATGCCAAGGTGGGGCACAACGATAAACCCACCCGCGATACAATATGATTCCCAGGCAACCATTATATACGTTACCGGGAAAATGAACGGACCAAGCAGACCAGGATCTCGATCACCCGGTAATCGCCCTGGATCATCTAATGGACCATCGTTTTTGTCCAATCCCGTGCAATATGGCACCGATCGGGTCAGAAACGGCGTGATCCTTTACAAATTTGACAACGGCGTGGACGAAATAAATCCGCCAAACAAAGTCTACCGATCACCGCCACAAGAGAGGCCACCGATATCCAACCCACCAACGAATTTTATGCCAGGCGGCTTCGTCTACCCCACCGCTACCCGCACACCCAGCGACTGACCGAGGCCATCGCAACCTTATCAAGGTGGCAATGACAGAGCATTGATAAAAAGGCCGCACTGGCGAATTGCCCGCCGAAGAGGACCCCACATGCCCCTCCCTGGACGTGCGTACGCTAATCATAGACGAGGGCCCCACTTAGCGACTACCGGAACCATCGCCTGACATGCATCTATTGAGTGCCAAATATTGACATGCGGCTTCATTTCTTACCGCGAGCTAGGAAGGGGGAAAGGTCATGAAGCTATTAAAACTCGTAATATCGATGGCAATGGCCACAGCCATGTTTCTTGCATTGGACGCTGCGCCCGTTGTCGCATGTACAAAAGCAATGCCATGCAACGCTCAACGGCCGCAACCTTCTCAATCGAATGGGCGGGGTGGACACTTTTCATCCGGTACAAGTTCGATTGCGGGGGCCTTGCACGTTTTCGAACCCATAATGATCCCGCCCGCGCCGCCGTATCAAGAAACCCCGGTCTACGACTACAATCGACATCGTTTTCATACACCAACGACGCAGACGCCGGGAGTAAGCCCAACATTAACACCCGATGGCGCAACACCATCAGGACCCATGCCGACCAATACATATTCGCCTTATGGTCCTACAGGCCCGATCATCCCCGCCGCTACGCGTACTCCCAGCGACTGAACGAGGCCGCAACCATCGCCTGACATACATCTCAACTGCTGTTTGGCTGAGGCCGCATGGCACTCTTGCTCGTAAGGCCGAAATGCTTTCTCGATGAAGTTTGCAATTGTCTTCTTGGCCGCCGTTAATCCCGCGCGACTGACATGGTAGCCGAGTAAAGTCGAAACGATGGCGCCTCGATTTGTCCGTATCTATACGCGCTTCTCAAAGCCCGTTAGCATCCGCCGGTCGGGGATTTGCAGTGCAGGAACTCACATGCGGGGACGGGGGGGCATTGTTGCGGTCTTATTTTTTCTGACTACGGCTTTGCTGCCGCCGCCGGCACGGGCCGAAGATCGGGCTACATGCAAAAACGAATCGGGCGACGCGGCAATCGCGGGCTGCAATCGCGCGATCGCATCCGGAGAGTATAAGGGCCACGACCTTGGAGTGCTTTTTTCCAATCGCGGCAACGCGTATTACGACAAGAAGGACTACGACCGCGCCATCGCCGACTACAACGTGGCAATCGAACTCGATCCGAAATACACACACGCCTTCAACAACCGCGGCAGCGCGTATTTCGCCAAGAAGGACTACGACCGCGCCATCGCCGACTACGACAAGGCAATCGAGCTTGATCCGAAATATTCCGAAGCCTTCAACAATCGCGGCAACGTATATTTCGCCAAGAAGAACTACGACCGCGCCATCGCTGCCTACGACAAGGCGATCGAGCTTGATCCGAAATATGCGCTTGCATATGCCGCTCGCGGATTGGTTTACGAAGGCAAGGGCGAGCGCGGCCGCGCCCTCGTTGAATTTGAAGCAGCAGTAGCGATCGATCCAAAGCTACAATTGGCTCTTGATGGGCGCGATCGCATTCGGAAGAGCGGTACCGGATCGGCTGGTTCGACTGTTCCCGCGCAACAAGGCGCAAAAGATGCGCTAGGGGCTTCATGCACCAAGTCATCGGGCGACGCGGAAATCGCGGGCTGCGATCGTGTAATCGCATCTGGAAAGTATAATGGCCACGATCTTGCTGTGCTTTATTCCAATCGCGGCTTCGCGTATTACGCCGCGAAAAACTACGACCGCGCCATCGCTGACTATGACAAGGCGATCGAGCTCGATCCGAAATTTGCCATTGCTTTCGACCAACGCGGCGTCGCGTATTTCGACATAAAGAAAGATTACGACCGCGCCATCGCCGACTTCGACAAGGCAATCGAGCTCGATCCGAAATTAATCGGCGCCTACTATAACCGCGGCTTCGCGTATTACCTCAAAAAGGATTACGACCGCGCCATCGCCAATTACGACAAGGCGATCGAACTCGATCCGAAATATGCCATTGCCCTCTACAGACGCGGCATCGTGTATTACGACAAGAAGGACTACGACCGTGCCATCGCCAACTACGACAAGGCAATCGAGCTCGATCCGAAATACACACACGCCTTCAACAATCGCGGCAGCACGTATTATGCCAAGAAGGACTACGACCGCGCCATTGCCAACTACGACAAGGCAATCGAGATCAATCCGAAATCTGCCAATTTCTACAGTAACCGCGGCTTCGTGTATTCCGCCAAAAAGGATTACGACCGCGCCATCGCCGACTACGACAAGGCAATCGAACTCGATCCGAAGTATACCGCCGCCTTCAACGGTCGCGGCCGCGCGTACGCGGTAAAGGGCGATTACGACCGGGCCATCGCCGACTACGACAAGACGATCGAGATCGATCCGAAATATCCCAACGGATATTTTGGTCGTGGGCGCGTAGAATTATACTCCGCTGCTTTGCCCAAAGCGCTCGCTGACCTCAATCAAGCAAGCGAGCTGAGTCCTAAAGACGTCTACTTGGCGCTTTGGCTCGACATTGCAAACAAGCGCAGCAATCTGCCCAGTCGCCTTCCGCAAGCGATCACCCAGATCGACATGACCAAATGGCCAGCGCCCCTAATTCGCCTGTACCTCGGCCAATTGACAAAAGAGGCTGTCCTTGCTGCCGCTGATGATCCGAATGCTGACACGAAGAAGGCCCGAGTTTGCGAGGCGAATTTCTACAGCGCGGAATTGATGCTGCAGCAAGGCGCAAAAGACGAAGCTGCTCGCCTATTCCGGCTCGCGGCTGGCGATTGCCAATCCGAAGGCGCGCAGGCTGAGCTTAAGCGGCTCGGACAGTAGAGATAGGTGCCAGAAGCTCACCAAGCCAAAGTGTCACCTGTTGGCACTTGGCGGGCATTCCCGATAGCCAAATTTATGGATCAAATCGGTCCCGGAAATCGGAACAAGCGTAGCCGAGTCCGTCACATGGTTTTCCAAGAGATAGGCCTGAAGTTTGGAATTGTAGGCGCCCAACATATGCTTAGTTGCGTCTGCTGATATGTGTCGGTTGTCACCGGTGCCCGCATTTCCGGCGTGAAAAGTAAGTTCAGCTCCCGGCTCCACACACACGTTCCGAATTCCCAGAAAGAGGGTGCATGACGATTGGCAATATCCCGAGATACGAAACAATTCTCCGGTCTGATTGTACTGGCTGACAACCGGATCGAATGCCGCAAATTTACCCCCGTGTCGATAATATTTAAGTGGATCGGCTTTCGCTGCAACGTCCCGCGGAACACATTCGCTTGTTCGATTCATTACTCCTTCCTTACGATTGGCGGCCGTGATTAGCTTGATTTGGTCTTTGGGGCACGAGCCGTCATCCACGAAGACTTTCATGCCTGCCATTAACGAATTTTCGGCTGGATCCGCTTTCAGGATGATCTGCGCACCAGCCGGAGTTGATAGCAGGGTCAACAACATAAGAGCTGCAAAATGAAATCTCATTTTAAGCCTCCGGGGAAAAACGCGCATGCGCAGAGTAGTCATCCTCAGGCTCAGAATATCTCACACGGACAAGAAAACGCAGTGGAAGTTGATCGTCGTTGCACGGCAATATTTTAAAGGCATTTATTCAAGCAATTAGCTACCGCCGACCATTTTATGCTGCGCTGAATGAGTCCGCTAATGGCACTTAGCGGCCTTTCGAACCCATGCCTTGAAGGGTCGCTATCGGAGGCATAGCGGACTTTGATCGGCGCTGGCGCGGAATGCGTCTGTAGCGAATGACCCAACTGAGACATCGGGCCTGACGCCCTCCCGGTGCGGTGTGCTAGAATAGCATGGAACGGATCGTGTCCATGCGAAGAACCGCCGCCGTCATCGGCTCCGCCATCTTCTTCGTGTTCGCGCCCTGCGTCGTGGCCGGGGTGGTCCCGTGGTGGATTTCGCGCTGGGAGTTCAGGTTGTCGTTTCTCGGCGTCGAGCTCACGCGCTTCGTCGGCGCCGCGCTCATTCTTGCCGGCGTAGCCGGGCTCCTGGATTCATTCGCGCGTTTCGCGCTGCAGGGGCTCGGCACGCCGGCGCCGATCGCCCCGACCCAACATCTCGTCGTTACCGGCCTCTATCGCTATGTGCGCAATCCAATCTACCTGGCGCTTGTCGCCGTCATTTTCGGCCAAGCGGTCCTGTTCGGCGATTGGCGGCTGTTCGCCTACGGCGTGGTTTTCTGGTTGTTCTGGCACTTGTTTGTCGTGGGCTTCGAAGAGCCGACGCTAAAGACGTCATTCGGGGCGGAATACGAAGCGTTGCGCACCAATGTGCCGCGTTGGATCCCGCGCCTAACCGCGTGGCGAGGCGGTCGATAA